>Ga0302319_10000971_pt1 | contig 64437 bp, 54 predicted proteins | sample Bog_T0_2_FD_203319 | JGI IMG/M metagenome (GOLD analysis project Ga0302319, IMG submission 203319) | Peat permafrost microbial communities from Stordalen Mire near Abisko, Sweden - Bog_T0_2 | ecosystem: Environmental > Terrestrial > Soil > Wetlands > Peat | place: Sweden: Abisko, Stordalen Mire...
TTACCTTCGTAGCCAATGCGCCCAAGGTGCGGGTCGCGTCGCCACTGGCTTCCCTCTCCCCTCAACGGGGAGAGGGATTGAGGGTGAGGGGTGGTCATATCCAGAGCTGCCTCCCGTCCGTTTCTTCCTGTATCAGCACCACCCGGCGTCCAAGCTGAACACTGAACACTTTTTTAATAAAACCGCCGCAATATCACTTTTTACACGTTGAAACAGCCATGAACACACCCACCAGCCGGTCGCCTGAACCCAACTCCCTTAAACCCGGATCTGTTTGGCCTGAAACCTGAAACCTTCAACCTGAAACCTTCCTGAAACCCCCGTAATATCACTTTTTACACGTTGAAACAGCCATGAACACACCCACCAACCGGTCGCCTGAACCCAACTCCCTTAAACCCGGATCTGTTTGGCCTGAAACCTGAAACCTTCAACCTGAAACCTTCCTGAAACCCCCGTAATATCACTTTTTACGCTTTGAAACCGCACCCCACAACTGCCCAACGCATCGCCACCAACCCATGGGCGGTAGGGCGCGTCACTCCGTGCGCGCCGCTATTGACATCCCAGCGGACAAGCTTTCCCAACCGCCGCCATCCCAATGCTTCACTCTTAAGAAATACATTATGCAAGTGACTGTTTGTAAGCCTGTTGCGCTCGCAGCCAAAACGTCCAAGCGTTCTGGCCGCGTCGCCACTGGCCTCCCTCTCCCCTCAACGGGGAGAGGGATTGAGGGTGAGGGGTGGTCATATCCGGAGCCACCTCGCGCGAGCCTCCGGTGGTGGACGAAGTCGCGCTGCGACTCCGTTTGCCTGCGGAGCAACTGCCGTCACCTTGTAAATAACCACAAAACGCTTTGTTTTACTGCGTTTTTGCGTTCGTCGTATTGACAATCTGATACTGCGTTCGGATACTATACGAATGTCTGAGAGTCCACAGCTTGCCACGCCGGAGAAAGAATCCGACTGGACCAAAACGCCTTACGCGAACCTCATCCGCTACGAGCCTTCAAAGGTCTATTTCGCCCGCCTACGGGTCAAGGGCAAACTCATCCGGCGCAGCCTCAAAACCAGCGTGCTGACGGTCGCCAAGATGCGCCTCGCCGACCTTGAGAAGGAGGAGCGTTCCAAAGTCAAAAGCCAAGAGGCTGTCACGGAAGGCAAGATGACTTTCGGCGATTGCCTGGAAGTCTTTAAAACCCGGCTGGACGGCGATCCCAACGCCAAGCCAAAGACCAAGGAGTATTACCACCAGCGCATTTTGGCCCTGTCGAGGTCATGGCCGGAACTCGCCAGCATGGACATAGGCCGCGTCACACGGACCCAATGCACAGAATGGGGCATCCGCAACGCCGCCAAATGCAGTTCTTCATCCCATAATCACGCCGTCAGCATTCTCCGCCGTGTGTTTGATATTGCCGTGGAGGCCGGAGCCCGTTACGACAATCCCGGCTTGGGTGCCAAGCGGGTCAAGGAACATACGATAAAGAACGTCATCCTTCCCAGCTTCGAGCAATTTCAGCAATTGGTTGAACTCATCAGAAAGGGGGGCAATGGATTGTCAAAACCATCCTCTGAACTGGTGGAATTCCTGGCCTATGGCGGCTTTCGTATCGGCGAGGCCAGGCACATCACTTGGGCGGACTGCGATTTTCGGCGCGGGGTAATCATCGTCCGGGGCGATCCTGCAACCGGCCTCAAGGGCCGCCGCGTTGGCGATAGCCGGAATGTCCCGATGATTCCCGACATGCGAAGCTTGCTGGAACGACTTCGCGCCGAACGCCCCGAGGCCAAGCCGGAGGATTCCGTGATGCTGGTTTATGAATGCCCGGTGTCCATCAAACGAGCTTCAAAGGTCCTGGGGATCAAGCGGATTTCCCACCATGACTTGCGGCATTTGTTCGCCACCCGCAGTATTGAATCCGGCGTGGACATCCCGACCATTTCCCGCTGGCTGGGGCACAAGGACGGTGGCGCACTCGCCATGAAGACCTACGGACATTTGCGCGATGAACACAGTCAAAAAATGGCCGGGATAGTCACATTTGGCAAGGCTCCTCAAAACGGTAATGCGGGGCCACCGTCGCCGCCAGAGAGCGTCACGAAGCCACCGGAAGACACTCCCGCGAACACACCCGCGCCGACCGAACAAGAAACAAGCGTGTCTGTTTACTGACGAGCAATTCACGCCGCAAACGCGGCTTGATAGCCGTTAAAACTTGACACCGAAGGCACGGGCATTTTGATAATTTCACAATGGCCCGCTGGCTTCAATGGCCCGCTGGCTTCAATGGCCCGCTGGCTTCAATGGCCCGTTTAACAAATCTGACAAAGCGAGGGTTTTTGTATGCCTTTTCATTTTCCCAAAAGGCACAAGCGAGGGGACGTTTCAGGAAATCCGCAATATCCCGGCCAAGACCTGCCACCTCATCCTTGTCGGTCGCACTCGCAACCCGCCAGCCGTCTTGGAAAAGTTTGAAAATCTGAATCAAGCACTCCTCTTCTTCAACTGTGGGCGGTTGGGCCAAATTCACATCGTATGCGAGAATCCGCTTGAGTTTCGGGTCTTGCCTGATCTTTTCCCACAAAGCATCACTACGAGCGGCCATCGCCTGCAAATTGGTAATCTGGCGATCTTCACTATCCTTGCTGGCCGTTCGGATGCCAAGCCATAGACTGCCAATGATCCCGATGCTTTCGATGACCTTTGGCCAGTCGGCGGAGAAGATTTCTTGAGGCATCCCCCCGTTCTAAAACGGGGGGATGTTTGAATGCAAGCTCGCATTATGCGGCGGGAAGTTCCGCCCTCGCTGCTACCATTACTTGCCGGGGAATTCTCACGGCCCGCTCATTGGGGCCAATACCTGGCCCCGGTGGTAGGACAGGGGTTGCTTCTTCGGTGATGTCCAAACCGACAGCGACAAAGTCGCCATCGTTCCTTTCAAGAATTTGCGGGCAGTGATGTCCGTAAGAACATTGCAGCCCACTTTGGCCTAAACGTTTCAAGGTCATATTTTGCGGTTTTTATACGGCCCCGGCTTTGTGCCGGACCCGGCACAAAGATTCCCATGCAATATGAGATTGTCAAGTGTTGAAAAATAAGAAAAACATCCTTGGCCCGGTCATCCGGCAATTGCGATTGAAAAAAGACCTCACGCAAGAGAGGTTTGTTGCAAAATTGAATCTTTTGGGTTGGGATTTGAGCCGGGATACGTTTGCCAAACTTGAATCCCAAGTCCGCTGGATTCCAGATTCCGAAGTGCCGATCCTTGCCGCCGCCCTTGATGTTGATCCGGGAGAATTGTTCAAATTGGCTGCGAAGAAGCCAACTATAAAAGCTGGCTGAGAAAAGTTCGCGCCGGAACAATGATGGGCATCTTATACGAAAAGCAATCCACATTGACGTATGGCAAATCCATTACGACCTGAAAGGCATGCTCTGTTTTAAGTTCCGCATGAAACCCGAACAAATGCTTTGAAATGCTCGTTTTATCCTTTTTGACCTCAACAAGCACCCACGGCTTGCGATCCCGGACAATGAGGAAATCTACCTCCTCTTGTGTGGTCGTGCGGATATAGCGCAGTTCAAACTGGCCAAAGCCCAAATCTGTCCACCCCTCGACGGCTTTAAGGAGATGGCAGGCGACCAGCGTTTCAGCCCGCGCCCCTTCATTAGCGATTCCAGACCAGTCCCGCAAATACCACTTGGGTTCTTTTCGCAAGGCTCGCTCAACATTTTTATACCAAGGCGCAACGCTAAACCCGTAGTGCAGCCGGTTCAACAGATCAACCCAACGCTTGACGGTTTGGGGTGTGACATTTAGCTGGGCGGCAAAATTGCTATAAACCAACTGTTGGGAGGAATTTTCAGCGAGCAGGACCATTAACACCTCCAATGTCCCGAGCGATTCAACTTTGGTTATATCCCGCAAATCCTCTTTGGAAAGTTGGTCGTTTCGGCGCAAACGCCAGCGGCGCGTAAAACCCGCATCACGCTTTAAAAACGGTTCAGGAAATCCGCCATGTTCGTTTAAGGCAGTCCAATCCGCATCATTTATTGGGCGTTGTTGGCGGATAATGTTTGTGGGAATATCTGTTGCCACGGCTTCGGCGACAGACCAAGGGTGCATCCTGAAAAGGAAATACCGGCCCATCAAGCTATCACTTCCCCGCCGGTACACGTCCAGGCGGGAGCTACCAGTCACCGCTATTCTGACGCGTTCCTCATAGGTATCAAAGAAACCCTTTAGAAATGATTTCCACTTCGCATATTTGTGCAATTCATCAAAAACAATCACGGGCATTTTATCAGTGACACCACTCAAATTCAACGCCTCGGCCAAATGGCGTTGGCCCAATAAGATGTTTCGGCGATCCTCGTCTGTATCCCACGATAAATATTGGGTGCCTACCGTGCGGCAACAAGTTGTCTTTCCAACTTGGCGGGGTCCACTCACAAATGCCATTTGGCGGTGTTTGGAGAAGTGATCTTTCAGCAAGGTTGAGTATAGCCGGGGACGAGTCTCCATGGTGATTTTCTAGTGATACATCATATTTTAGTCAAAATAAATTTATGATGGCTCATATTTTAGTCATGATAATTATATGATGGTACTCATTTCAATCCAGGCGTTACTACCCTAAAACTCAGTAAATCATCCGGCCCCGACTACCCTGTTTTTTCCGTTCTCTTTGGCTTTCCGCTTTCGACTTTCCGCCAGTGTTTCAATGTCCATCGAGCGTGATTCTGGTGGAGTTGTTGCGACACCGATACTCACGGTCACCTTGGGCAATGGCTTCTCTTTGTACTCACATTGAAGAGCCGCAACGCGCAGTTTAATTTCTTCTGCAATATTTATTGCCCGCGCATGTCCCTGCCCGACAATCAGCCCAGCGACTTCATCACCAACTCCACGAAAAGCAGTTCCAAAGTTCCCCATACCTGCTTGCACGGCTTCAAGGTAAGCCTTCATAACGACATCGCCCGCCTCCTGACCGAATTGTTTGTTGATTTTGCCGAAATCGTCCATGTCCAGATACAGTACCGAAACCTCAACATCGGAAGAACGTTGAAGCGCTTCCTCCAAATCTCTACGCATGTACCGAATGCTCAGCAAAATTCCAAAATCCTCCAAAATACGATCTCGCTTCAATAGATCGCGTAATTCCTCAATGCGGCGCATACCTCGATAGGTGACACAAAGTTGATAAAGCTGTCCGTTTAGAAAGATGTTAGAAAGCGTAGCACGCGGGTCTGCCCATTCGTAAACCGCAAATGTCTGAGATGGCACATACGTCAAGGAAACCTCCCCGCGAAGCCGCCCCACGAGCAACTGGAGATCAGTTCTTGCAAATCTGACGAATAAATCTTCCATTAAGGCAATCACCATTTCAATGTAGGTGATTTGGTTTAATCCCAAGTCTTTAACCCGCTTTTGGTCATTGGGATTAAAATAATCCATTGGGTTTTTTTCGAGATCGCGGAGGAACAGAAATTCAGAGTATCGAACATCATCTTTCATAAGCGGAGCACCTTTTGAGCGCCAGTAAAATAGTCAAATGCTACAGTCCAAGTGCTTCGCGCCCCTTGGATTTCAAAAACTCCAAAATTAAATCTGCCGTCCAAGGAACCGCCTTCTCCACAAAATGTTCTTTGGCTCTCTGCCAAACAGTATTCTCAAGTACCGTCTCAATGAAGTCATGACCTTTCCATGTAATATCCTGAATAATGAAGGCCGTGGGCTCAAGCTTTCCTGGCGAAGGGGTTGAAATAATCTGCCCCACCAGAAACCCGGCATCAATCAATTGTTTGGCATGATAAGCTACTTCGGCCTTTGTGCGATCTTGAGGAATTGAATAATCGTTCCGCTCAAATCTGAGCATTAAATCCCGGATCAAATCCATATCACGATGCATTGGCATAGGCTTGGTAAAATTTATTTGGCCCGCTATGAATTGTCGAGGTTGATTAGCTAAGTTTTACTCATTCTACTTGAGTGTTATGGCTCGTTGCCAACCCATTTATAATAGTTAACTTTATCTTGTTTAGTGTTAACATAATTCCGTTTGTCGTTGGTCAAAACCTTCTTCACGATCCACCCCAAATCTTGGGCAGCATGTGAAACGGCATCAACATCACTTTCGCCAAGCTGTTTATGGGCATCATAAAGGGCAATGAGAGGCGTTCCATGCCAGTCATAATTTTCGCCGCCGACCAAATCACGCACAGCAAACGCCTTTTTAGGGAAATTTTTTGACCATGTATAAATCGCCCCCTGCATAAAATTTTCAATTGCAAGACTTTGAGTTTGGCTGACGGTCGTGATGGCTTGTACATTGGAAGCTGGTGTAATCATAATTCTAAATTCTCATTACCAATTCTTTAAAAACAACAACCCTGCGTTTAAGACATCAAGGATCAACCTCGATGCTGCGCGCTTACGGTCAAGTGCCGCACCAAAGTGCCTAAAGTTAATCCACTCAGCAATCAGTAAATCACCCTGAACGTCGGACTGTCTTCTGGCCGACTTTTGCGCTTGTCGTAAAGCCGGGTAGTGGCCGGATTAGCGTGGCCCAGCCAGTCCTGCACCTTGGCAATGTCCGCGCCATGTTCCAGGGCGTTGGTGGCGGCGGTGGCCCGGAGGGCATGGGGGCGGGCGGTGCCGCGAGGCATTTCCAAGCCGCCCCTGGCGTACCGCACGATCAATTCCCGGACCCGCTGCCGGAGCATCGGCTTGTTGCGGGTGGAGCGTTCGGGGGAGGGGATAAAGAGCGGGGCATCGGCCTCACCGACGTGTCCCGAGACTTCCAGGTATTCCCCGACCGCCGCCACGGCCTTGGGGTGAACCGGGATATATCGCAGCTTCCCGCCCTTGCCATGAATGCACAACGTCCGCACACCCCGCCGCTCCTCGTAGTCTTTGATCTTGAGCAGACACAACTCCGTCGCTCTTAATCCGTGATACAAAAGAACCGCCAACATGGCCCGATCCCGCTTGCCCTGCCATGTGTGCATTGCAGGGGCTTTCAGGAGTGCCCGCGCCTGATCGTCCGACAGGGCGGGGGTCTTGCCCTCGTTGGCACCCTCCTTGGGACGCGCTACGCCGACCGCCGGATTATTGACCACGGAGTTTTTCTCGCAGAGGTAGGCATACAGGGAGGCAACCGCCGAAAGCTTCCGGCGAATACTGGCGGCGGACAGTTTCCGGGCCTCCAGCGTCTTGCGCCAGGCAATGACGTGCGCCCTCCCCACTTCACGGAACTGATTGGGTTCCTTTATGCCGATAAACTCCATGAAACGCGCCACATCACGCCGGTAGGCGTCACGGGTGTTGGGGTTTTGAATGTTGGCGAACCATTCCACTTCGGGTGGTACTTTCGAGAGACGTTTGAACGCCTCGACGCTCAACAGGTTTTTCCCAGCCCCCAAAACAACCATTTCTTCCATGGGAATGTTCTGAAACAGAAACCCCTACTCCGGCAAGCTTAATCGTCCATAACCTATTTTATGGACGCATGGGGAATGGGAATGTTACAAATAACAAATAATCGAAGACAACAATCTCATTCATTAATCAAACCCCGCATATCGTCCCCAATCGTTAAGTCGGTCGGTTGGAACTGTTCTATGCTCCCATTCCAATTAAGGATAAAACTGTTTTCTGTTCGCTCGCAATTCTCAGGAAAAACACGAACATCAAATAAGTACTGCCCAATGCGATTAAGCGAACTCTGCCAATAGAATCGTTCACCCTTTGGTCTCGCCACCATGATGTCAATCCCATCAAGATCATCCCTAAACGTGACCAGATCTATGTATTTTGTGGTGTTCGGTTCAAGACTGTCGCAAGGGCTACCATGCGAAAATGCCCAGTTCAAATGATGAGGTTCAAGACTAATCGGCGTCCATTTCTCCGAATTACTAGATCTATACCTCAACCCAACCAAATCAGCTAATACATTTTTGAGATGGAATGATGATTTGTTCGTTGCGGCGATTCGCAAATAAACCGAGCTGATTCCAGAATCAGTATGGCGAAACACGCACATTTTGCCAGTTGCATCAGATGCGTCATAGGTCAAATCAACCCTGTTTATAGTCTGTCTGTCAGACACAAAAGAATTCAATGATTGTGGATTTGTTTTGTCAAGCATTTGTTGTGATCGTGGCGAAATTGCTTTTAATAATTCTTCCACCACCTTCTCTAAGCCAACGCTGGATGATACTGCCAACTTACCGGCCAATATTGAAGAGTACTTTAAAACATCAGCGTACTTAACATTATGCCAAATTGGCAGAATCACTTTTCGGCTTCGACGCTCTAACGACACAAGCCCGTCCAATTCCTTTTGTGGCCAATCCTTCTTAAAAAACCACGGGCTGAGAATTACTATGCCAAAACGAGAATTCCTCAAGCCGTGATCGATGGATTGGCGGAGGCTATCCCCCAAGACAAGAGTAAACTCATCGAACCACACACGCATGCCGCGTTTGGAAAGGGCAGAGGCCAAAGGTCGCGCAATATCGTTCTTGTCTTCGGAAGCATGACTTATGAAAACATCCCATTTCATGTTTAAATCAAGTACTAGATTTTCCAACGTCCGTCTGTAGTATGCGTGCAACCCCGTCCTCTACACGGCCTTTGACTTCTTGATCTTGGCCCAACGGGCTTTCTGTGCTGCCCGAATTCCGTCCCTTCCAACAGTACTCATTTTGTGGCGGTGTTTCGGCGAGGAAGCGGGACCGTCAGCAATTTGGCCAGCAAAGAGCTTAAAAAGTTCATCCCGGAAGACTTGGATTCTTTCGGATATGTCGGCGGCCTTGCGCAGTTGGCTGACCGATAAATCACTGTAATTCATGGCAGAGGTTAGCCACCTGCACACCTTAAAGTCAACAGGTCTTGCTAATACTCCTCCGGCATCAAAATCGTCGTCGCGCTTCTATCGGCCTCAGTGATGATGTAAAACCGCTCTTTGTGCTGGTTCAGATAAACCGAGAACAGCCGACCGCCATGCTTCAAAGCCTCTTCATTGGCCAGCCGGTCCTCATCGTCCAACACGCCCCAATCGCCACAATGGTGGCGACGCAACGAGGCAATGACAATGGGTCTGTCAATTTCCACATTCGCGCCACGGGTGATGACAATCTCCCCCAATTCAAAAAACACGGTTGCCATCCCACGGAAGTACGGTTTAGAACTGATAACCGTGCAGGACACGTCGGGCAGTTTAACAATACAACAGGAGGACTTTGCTCGTTCCCGGCTGCTGCTTGTTCCAAAGAAATTTTTGATTAGCCCATTTTTTGCGGCCAGTCCACAAGCAGGCGAACGCAAAGTGACGGTCGGCAACTTCCATTTTCATATCGGCGGATTCAATCCGTTGAACCCGAACAGCCATCCGCCGGCACTCGATGTCCGTCATGCCCGCCTGTTGTTCTCTCTTTTGAGTTGCAGGCAAAACTCGGACGACAACACCCAACTGGTGCGTTTCTCCTTCAATCAGATTTGCCAACTGTATGCCAATAGCAATGGCGGACGCTATTCCCGCGCCATTCGGAGCCTATTTGACAATCTAGTCACCGCCTTTATTCGCATCACCGAAATAGACACCGGCATTGCCCGCACTTACCGTTTGATTGAACGGGTGGCAATTGAGGAACGCCCCATTCGCCGAAAGGACGCCAAGCTCGCCACGTCCGGGCAAATGGAAATGTGGTTCAACAGTTGCACGCTATCCAAGGAATTTGCGGATTTGCTGGGTAAGGCAGAGGAATTACAACACTTGAGATTTGACGTGTTCAATTCAATCCGGGCTCCCCTCGCGCAAGCCATTTACCTCTATATTCCCAGTCGCGCCCACCATTGCACAGAAGCCAAGCCATTTGAGATCGGGTTGACCACCCTATTGCGGCAGGTTTCCTCCACGGTTCCCATGCACAAATCTCGCCGGAAGGAGTTGTTCACGAAAAATAGAAATTCGATTTTGAAGCAGCTTGATGGCCTTAAAACACTGAATGGTGTTTTTCGTGTGAGGCTTACTGAAACCAACAGTGGAGACGATTACAAATTGCAGGCCTGGGAGGAGAGAAAACAGCACAAATCTAACTTATTTACAAGGAAATCCGCCCTTATCGACGATTGGGTTGCAAGCGGTCATACTTTGGAGGAACTAGAGCAACGTCTAGCCCAGGTGGAACCGATGAGCGAGTACGAGATTGACCTCCTGGAAAAGGCCGCTGTTCGCCTTGAAGGAAATGAGCCATTTTTCAGGATGGCAAAGGCCATGCTAGGAACAGCACGGTTTGCAGAGCTATTGGCGGAGGCCAAGGGTGACGAAATAGAGGGACGAGTTGCGAAAAAGAACCCAACGGCACGGTTAATTTGGCGTGTCAGAACGGCAATAAAGTCGCAGAAGGTCACGCTATCGGCCGGGGATAAGGGTTTGGACAACTAGGGAAAAGCCTGCGTTTTGTTTGGACAACTAGGGAAAAAGGCGAAAGTTGTTTGGACAACTAGGGAAAACAGGGCTCCCGTAAATTACGGAAGTTGCTGGCTGTCAGTCAATATCGGGAATATGTATTTTCCCGTTCATTAATGGTTATCAATAATGTATTAATCATTGGCAATGCCATATAAATTGCACTTGCTGTCAGCGCAGCCCATTGTCAAAGAGGACATTGCCGTTAAACTGAACAACTCTATGGTGGTGGCGCGGACATATAAATTGGCGCAACTAGGTGATTTGTATGAATCGGAGCAACGCCCGGAAACAACTCGGAAAGATTTGTAAACAACAGCGGTTTTCGCAAAATATATTTTGTGTCCTTTACCTTCAATTGGAGTAGCTGTTTTGTTGGCAAGAAGAGTTCGACGCTAGCCTTTTCGCCGCCAAATTCCTCATTCTCTGTCGAAGTCCACCATATAAAATAAATCGGGGCAAAATGTTTTTGGGGAACATCACCCAACCTGGATAAGCCACTCCAATAGGGCGATACAGCGACATGAACTTTGCAATCATGGTTTAACGAGGCAACATCCATTGAAAGATCGGTTAGCCATTTCATCGCCAGTTGAAAAGCGGCATTCGTGTTCAAGTGGCTGATAGGCAGTTCACCGGTGTCTCGGCATTGGCTGCACTTGCGATCATAATTAGCCACAACGATATAGTTAAATTTGTCGTGCACGGTAACGCCATACATAAAACCTTTGGTTGTAATATTACCGATCTCTCGCTTTGGATAATTAAGGCCAAATGGGCCAATATAATATTCAACAAGATTCGTAGCTGTAATAGGCAGTTCGTCGGTTAGCGACAACTCACTTGCAACTCTATTTGCCTCCCCTACTACAAAATCCAAGCATTGTTTTCGATATGCGTCGCTAGTAAACCTAATTGGAATGTGAATGAGTTTCCCATTAGGATCTACTTCTTTTGGCACCCCAGGCGGCAATGTTCGCCCTGTCTCATCATAGTCAAATAGTGATCCCAAACCCGTGTTTGTTAGTGTCTGCGCCTGCAATTTGCTTGCAGATAAAACAGTGATAACGAACACTGCGCCCAATATAATTTTATATAGCCTGACTTTGTTTATTAAGAAGTTCATTGTATAGCGCGAGGAGCGGCATAAGGTTTGATGTTGTCATAAATAGGATTCCAGCTACCGCGCGTCAGGCCGGAATGGCCGATAACATAAATAGGGCTGGTAATTACATTAGTGTAAATATAGCTGTATCCGCTACCGTTGATGCTTGTGCCAGAAAAGGCAATTGTTTCGTTCCCCGGAACTGGAAACGCAATGGAATTGTCGTTTGGTATTTGCATTGAGGCGTCGTGAATGCACTCAGCCACTGTTTTGTTTCCCTGCATCCATTCATCATAAAATTCGAATAGTGTAATTGTATAAGCAACCAATATATCTTGGGAAGCTGTAGAATCATCAGTAGAATTTAACAAACCAGTGTGATCGGCACCCCAACCAACATAGGCTTGAGGGCCAACCTTTCCGCGTGCTGCGGTATTTGTGTAATAATATGTATGCATCCCAAAGGCCATGCGCCAATCCGATCCAGAGGCGGTAGAACAGCCATCCAAAAATACAAAACGATATGGGTTATTGAACTTCGCAACGTACCCATGCCCTTCCCAAGCGACATCATTACGGAGGAGATTCCTAATCTGGCTTGCATAAATGCTTACGCTGGGCTTTTGCTTCTCTGGAGCATAACACGCGAGCCCGCCATTACAGCCATGTGCGTAGCAGTAAAAATTGCGAGTAATCCCATTGCTCATGTCGAGAAACAACCCGTTGGCTCCGTTTGTAATCGTGTACATTGAATCAAGAAACCCAGGAAAACCTTCGCTTAGTCCATTACCATGGTTGTTGTTTCCGCTACTGGTGTAGAAGTTAAAGCCCGAGTCATAATGATTGGCGTTGCCGCCATTTCCCACCGTTTGGGGCATAATCAAATCGTCAACAATGGACTGCATTCCCACCCATACAACGCCATCATCGGAGTTAAAATCGTAGTCAAACTCATGGTACAACGTGCCGTTTGTAGGGGTGTACATATATGTAAAGTCAAAACCATTTCCTTGTTCTGTAATGTTTAACCTTGGCATTATGCGGCTTTGCTTTTTATGTGGCACTGCGGGATTTGCTGCCTGCGATGCAAGCTTTACATCATATACAGCGTCAACGCTTGAGCCGCTAAATGTTGTAACGCCGTCATCATAAGTTAGATTCCAATCTTCTTGAATCATACCGGATGATGTTGAATTTGTTATACCTTTGATGAAGGTCTCTGGGGTTGTGCTTGGATCATAAAGTTGAATTGTATAGCTTGCGCTTTGTTCGGGCAGTTGGGCGTCCAGATACGCTCCTTTGTCGTCAAAAAATGAATCGGAAAAGAAGAATTGAAGATTGTTATCGTTTATAAAAGGCATGGGCACTCCCGCGCACGTAAGCGTCGTCAATTCGTTCCCAGTGATATTAATTTGCATTTGCGCTTGTACAAGATATTGCGCCGGCACATCGTAAATTGCGGCCCATGATAGCAATGTGTTGCCATCTGGCGCTGCGCTAACAGTGTCAAATTCTGCTGTCACTCCATTTAATTTCAAATGTATTAGCCCGATATTTGTTAGGGTTACGTAGTTGATTGGCAACTTAAAAGTAACCGTGTCCGGCTCGTCACCTGTTATTACCTGAATTAAAATAAGTGGATTAGCAGTGTTTGTCGGATCGAGCCCCAATGCATCTTTAATCCGGCCAACCATCCCGTTCCCTGACAGGTCAACGTTATCGTAAGCGTCACTATATGCGTCTGGCGTCATACCGTCCGTCATTGGATTGTTCGGGTCCGTGCCATGTTCTACCTCCACATAATCAGGCACCCCATCGCCATCGCTATCCAGCGGCAACGAATTGGTAGCCGCGACATAATGCAAACCGATGTTTACGGGTGCGTCCGCTTCATCCCTTGTCTGGTTGCTTAGTGTTGTGTACTGTGTCAATCCTGCGTCTGACGCTGTGCGACTGCCCGCCTGATAAAGCGCGTTTGTTTGCGAGAGATAATAGTTTCCGTAGGCACCGGCTTGGTACGGCGGCGCATTGCTTAAAATCACTTCTGTACCGCCATCGCTGGTGGCTGTCGGTTGCAACTGGTTCACATAGCCCGAAGCCGCCCAAATGATTTCCTCACTCAACAACGGCCAATAGCCGTTATGGTCGAAATCCAGTGGCGATGTGGGGTCTTGGTAAAATTGCACCTTGTCAAACAGGTTATCTTGGAAAGTCCAATTGCCAGCCGTGGCCGGAGTTCCATAAATATTAAACCACAGCGTATTCCTGAAAAGGTTGTTGCGAGCCGTTACCCTCAAATCGCAGTTTACCACTTGGTACGTCGAGTAGTACGTCGGGTCAAGATTGACGCTGACGCCATCGAAAAGGTTGTTGTTCCAAGTCACCGCCCCGCTGCCCAAGACATTGGTGTAATCCAAAAAACCGTATCCAGTATCAGGATTGTCCGGCGTGCCGATGTCCAGTTGACCGCCCCGCAACTGGCAATCCTGCAAAGTGAAAAACATGGCGCTGTCCGCCGACCATTCATAGCCGTTCCAGGAAATTCCAGACCAAAAATGGTACTGAGGTGTCTGGTAATAGGAAGCGTAATCGGCGTATAGATTCGCAAAGCGGAAATTCAAGACCGGCGGCTGGTCGCCATCGTTTTGCGGCCAATAGTCAGGCACGAAGTTGCCCCGCACCGGCCAGGCAAATTGCTCCTGCACCTGCTGCACGTCCACAAACACACAGGGCTTGTTCGGCATTCCTTGAACATTGAGATGGGCGTTTTCGCAGACATCCATTCCGATATAAGTCCAATTGGTTGCCGCCCACACGAAATCCATGCGGAATCCCACCGCCGTGCCAGGCAGCACGTTCAGCGTACCGCCGGTCAACCGTAAATCCGCCATCGTGTAATCCAAAGCATCGTAATAATAGCCGATGTCGGGCGCACCGTTCGTGTAACGCGGCGCTTGCGGCAGCAGCGTCATGTTTCCGCTCAAATTCATCCAAGGCGGTAAGGCCACCGGCGCATAGGTGGTTTTGTTCCGCAATTCCGCCTGGAGCCGAGGACTGATGGTTGCCGAGCCAGTTTGATGTAGAGGACTGTTTGCGGCTAAATAATACATGGCCGTGTTGGTTGAAGTAATCCCCGTTCCCGACGGCGTAAAATTTGTTCCGTCGGGATTCAGCGCAACCTGCACAGACACCATGCTTGTCGCCGAAGGCGGATTTCCTAAAATAATCGAGTTTGTCAGCGCCATCCGGTTAGGCGCGGCATTGGCTAAACAGAAATCTCCTACGTCCGCTGTCACCTGTTCCGCTTCAATCGTAATTGCGTTGGTTGCCGCGCCCACGGCCGCACCGCACGCGGAAAAAAGGACGTTGTGCAGGGTATTTGTGGAACTACCCGGGACCAGATTGACGACGCCGTAATTGCATTGCAGAAACTGGCAGTCCCACAAATCCAGCCGCTGTGAAGCCGTGGGCGTGGTCACGCCATAATCCGCGTAGGCAATCCGCAAATTGTGAATGGAATTGTTTTTGCAACAGGCCAATTCCAAATACGGCACGCCCGATTGATACGGCTGCGGCCAGCCGTCCCAATCGCTAAAACCAAGGTTTTCGCCAATGGAATCATCATCCACAGACGTAATCACCGCAGGCAAATATGGCTCGCCCTTGCAATCCAAAGTTCCCAGGATGACCAATCCGGCCCCATACATCCAATCCGGCTTGATGACGGCTCCCGCCTCGATGGTCGTTTTTCCGTAAAACAGGAATTGGCTGGGGATGTAGTAAGTCACGCCGCTTTTGAACGTGTAATTCTGCCGCGAACTGTAAATCTTCATCCGGTTCAAATCGCCTCCATGGATCGCGATTGCCAGCGTTCCGGCGGCGGTGACAAGGGAATTGGTTCCGTCGGATATGATGCAGGCGTAATCACCCCCATCCGTGGATTGCACCCGGTTGACCGTGTAGCTGCTGTTGGTCGCGCCATCAATCGCACTCCCGTTGAACGTCCATTGGAAACTGAGGTTGGTGTTGCCGCCGGTCTCGACGTAAAACGTCACCATGTCGTTCACCTGCGCGGTTTGGCTCAAAGGCAGTGTCACCAGATAAAACGAATAAGCCACTGAGGTCCGCACCCGCAAAAATTTGGCGGTGCTATTGTTCATCGGAATTTGCACCGGCGTCAGGTTGCCCACCGCCCCCGTCACGACCAGTTCTGCTGCCCACGAGCCAAGCAGATTTGGCGTGGTCAAAATGTCGTAACCCTGGCCTTGCACGGTATTGTGCAGCACCGCGTTGAATTGCCCCGGAGTGTCCAAGTTGTTGGTGACTTCAATCCACAGCAGACCGCCGTCATCCCAGGCGCAAGTTTGGCATCCAGTGAAAACTGACGAGTTCGTTGCATCAGACGCGGTGTCCTCCAAGGCCGCCAGCGCGTTCAGTGCGGCATAATCCACGCTGCGATCATCAATGACAAACTCCCGGTTGGTGCTGATTTGATACACCGGCAAATCAGGATAGGGATCAAACGGCAGCGGAACCGATTCACCTTTCAAAGTCCAATAGGTGCCGGAAGTGCCGTTGGCGGTCTGTGAAACCGCCGGCACGGTCAATGCCGGTGGCGGCTCATTTAGCAAATTGGTGATGACATACATTGCCGCCGGATTTTGCGCGAACATTTGAATGACGCCATATTCCGCCGGGGGATGCTGAAACTGGTTGGTTTGCGCTTCCGCGTTTGCCGCCGCCGATAGAATGATCGTAGCTAAAATCAGAGTTCTAGTTATTTGTTGCCAATAAGCTTTCATGAGTTCTTTCATTCCTGAATTCTTCAAAAATCAAAAGGCGCGAACCTGACGCACCCCGACTCAGGCACCGCGAAGCGCCCTCCCAGAAAGTACGCCAAGCCGCGCCAAGTGGCGGCTTGTTTCTGGGAGGCTTGGGAAATTCGCGGTTTCGAGTCGGCCTCGTAGCCAAAAGCTACAAAATATGTTTTTGATTCTTGTTTTTTACATCTGTTTATGTCTTTTCAACCTGACACGGTGATTTTCGCCGTTCCCTGAGAATTTCCAAGAACTTTCCGGCTATTTTTGCGACTCCCCTCCCCGCCCGTTTTTTGTCAATGTAGCCACAAAAAACGGTAGTTAATCACGCCTCTAAAACTGTCATCTTTTTTCGGACCTTGGACAGCCTATGTCCAAGGTCACCTGCCAGACTGGCGGCATGAAATTGATGACTCCAACGGAATTGAAGCTTGAGAAGACCGACGAGATAATCGGATTCTTGGGCCAGACACAACTGATCCGCCGCTACACCGGCCTGCATGAACTCTCTGGCGGCTCTTACGAGTCCCAGGCAATTGCGTTCAAATGGTGCAGACGTTTCGCGCCGGAAATCAAATTTGCATCCATGAAAAGGAAGAATTCCCGGAAGCGGCGTTTCTGACACCCGCAGGGCAGCAAATTGCGGAACCGGGTGTCCAGCGCCACCTACCCGATCTTGGGCTTTTCTGGCCTTTCTTTATGCGCCTTGAGCATGTCCGCCAGCAGCCGTTGAAAATCCTTTAACCCAGGCATCGGAACCATGACGGAATTGCGTTTTGGGGAACTGCCGCCGCTTTCGATAATCCGCAGAAACCCGCCACGGTCGTTTTCTCTTAGGCTCAAGAAAAATGTCTTCCGCTCCACCGCAATTCCACCCTCTTTGATGATGTTTTCAACCACTCGCGGGCGCGGTGGGGCATCCTGGTAGTTTTGGTGGCCGAAAGGCTGCCGCCGGGGCGGAAGTCGGTGGCTGAGGTCGTTTGAGATCATTGGAAAATAATTGCATTTTTATGGCCTGCCGACAATCAAGAGAATTCACTACTTGCGCCAGACCCAACGCCATTTTGCTACGGGCCTTTGCAAAGAAGTGTAAACAACGATCTCATGTGATTTCAAAAGCCAAACCTTTTCAATAGTGCGTTCCAAATTGGGCGCGGGGCAGTGCTCGATTCGGACGCAACTGTAGCATTTGTCGAAACGCTAGATTGTACTGGCGCTTTGGGGACATGATCCGGTTGACTCCAACCTACATGTGGTCCAACATCAAAAACCTCGGCGATAAATTTGCGTGCCATCTCCAGTTCAGGATCGTTGGAAAGATTTTTTGTTAATACTTGGCTGACCCATTTAGGTCCGTGGTCTCCCACAGTTGGTACAAATCGTTCAATCTCGCCACAATCCACAGGAAATAAACCCCAGCCTTTTAAATGCCCAAGGAACTCATTCAACTGGATACGCTGTTGGCCTGATGGAAATGCACTCACTCCAGCTAGCTTAACCCCATGCCACGGTGATGTCGCTTTGAGAGTGCCTTTAATTTTCTCTATCGTACGTTCTGAAACAGATGAATTCTTTTCGCCATCAAGCGCCACAGAAATTTGCTCGCGGACTTGGTTCAAAGCCAACGGCGGACTTTGTGTTCTAATACTGGCGGTAACGTTTTGCCATGCAGTTTTAACTTGCCCCCAGTCACCGCCTAAAGAGTTGACGATTCCAGATAATGTGCCTTCATCACGGAGGACATCAAAATCAGCTATAACGCGCATTTTAACGCCCAAACGCCGAAGCGATTGCACGATGACCGGCATGCGATCCTTACCGCCTGACGCTGCGAACATTACGTCTGGAGCTACTGCTCCACGATTCTCAAGAACAGCATTAAGAACCGCCGAATAGAAGCGACAATCCGAATCAGATTCGCAAAGAACAACCCCGTCATGGAACACAGCATCCAAGACATTAGAAAATCGCAATACCGGATCTGCCCAAAGGACGCGAATGGAATCGGCATTTAATTCATGTACATGATTCATTTGGCCGTCTCTTGTTAGCCTAATGACTCGCAGACCGGTCGGGGTAGCGTCAAGAAGACCGCGAAGGAAATCCCCGCTATGGGTGGCTATTATGACCTGCCGATCCTCTCCAATTGATCGAGCCAACAAGCTGCCAAGTAACTTCGCGTGTGGTGGATGCAAAAAAGCCTCCGGTTCATCCAGTAAATGAATGAATGCGGGCGATGTAAAAGCGTGAAAGATGCACCCCGCAAAACTTCTCATACCATGTCCCTGTTTGTGAAGAAACGGCAGATTACAGAGGCGCGTAAAATAGCTATGGGACAAAATGTTCTCGTTCGGCCGCAATTCTGGTTTTGCGCCAAAATGAAACGCTAAAAATTTTCCGCCGCCTCGATTTAAAACAATTTCGGTTTTGAACGCTGCCTTGAATGCTTCGTTCACTTTGTTCTCCAAATCAGGATTTTTAAATAGCACATGGACGGGATGACTCGGCGCTTCTTCAAAAAAATTTATAGGTTCTTGCGGATTGGCAACTCCGATGCGTTTATCGACACTTATCAAGGTACATAAAATTGCATTCAACTCACCTAAATTTTGGCCGGTCCAACTTTTTTCAACATCAGCCATGGCGCAGCCACTGCCCAGCCAAGAATACTGCTCGCCTCTGTTATACGGCAGCAACACCTTTTGGACTTTTTCATTGAGCCATTCTTTAAGCTCTGCGGACGAGCCATGTTTATCGAAAAGCACTTGCCTGAGAACTGGTCCAATTTCCTCGTGTGCTGACGCACCTGCCCCTACTAAAATTTCATTAAGTGTTGAACTTTTACCTGAATTGTTCGGCCCGACCAAAACAACTATTTTGGAGCCAGAAGTATCGACAGTTGTTCCGTCCGAAAACGTGAGCGATTTGAGCAAAACACGGATTGGCATGCCACTTGAATGCCATTTTTAGGGCAGAATGCAATACAAACTTCATTCCGGCCATTTCTGAATGGCGAGGAATTAAAATTTTATTGCGGAAATTTGTCATTCTTGTGCAACATTTCGTATGCATGGAAATCAATTTTTGACGGTGCAGGTTGATTATGTCGCGATTGCGTCCGTAATACTGTGCATATTGCCTGCGATTTTGACCGTTGCCGTGATCTTGCGCGAAGCAAGGCAACGACAGGCCGAAAGGAAGCACCCCTTTAAGGAACTAAAACGTCGCCCTGCTGGGGAAAGCCTGCGCCTCAAAATAGAGTCATTGGACGAGAGCATTGACGACAGGGTCATGCTGTTGGTGGCAGGGCCGATCGTATTGGCTGGCACGGCAGTTACGACAAGGTTGCACGGTCTGATTGCCTGCCTGCTGTTGTTGACGATTTCCTTAATTTGGACCCTGTCTCTTAAAAATGGGCTCTCACGCTTGTTGAAGGAACGCAAGGATTATCGGCTTGGGTTTGATGGTGAGCGTTACGTTGGTGAGGAATTGTCCCGGCTCATTGTCCACGGCTTTGAGATTTACCATGACGTCCCGTTTGACTGTTTCAACATGGATCATGTCCTTGTCGGCAAGCAAGGCGTGTTTGTCGTTGAAACTAAAACGCGTAGCAAGCCGGTGAACAAAGCTGGCGACAAGGAATTCCGGGTGCTGTTCAACGGATCAGCACTTCGATGGCCGTGGGGTGAAGAACAAAAGGACGTCGAACAGGCGCGCAACAATGCCGCCACGTTGTCGATTTGGCTGACCAAGGCTGTCGGGCAGTCCGTTAAAGTATCGTCCATCCTGACACTTCCGGGTTGGTGGATTGAGCGTAGCGTTCCATCAAATGACCTGCACGTTCTAAATCCGAAGGAAATCACACGGATTAACGATTTGAAGAGCGTTTTTCTTGATCAAGAGATGGTCAGGCGCATTTGCTACCAGTTGGACCAGAAATGTCGGATGGGGGTTGAGTAGCAAAACGCAAATGGTAAATTTGTCTCGACTTCTGATTTTTAAGGAGGCATTTCTACACGACGAGTAATTGATATGGCAACCCCCAAAATCAAAACATTACAGGCTCGGTTTGGATTTGCTGACCCAGACCTAAAAAAGCCCGCACACGACGAAATAATCAAGTGGCTCGACGCCAATATTGAGGATGTGTTATGGACAGTTTTTTCGCCTAAGACTCGCCCAAAAGGCTATCGTGTGAAATGGGAACCGTTGGTAACGATGAATGAGGAAGGCGGTCAATTCATTGGCTTTGCCGATCTTATGGCATATGTGAGTCGAGACGAACATCCTGTTCTATTTGAGGCCAAAACGGAAATCGAATCGTTAGGAGAGCTATTTCGTCAACTACGCCTTTACCGTGCAGGCTATGTGGCTGGTTGTGCTGTATCAACGCTTGATTTTGTAGTCGTTTGTCCTGATGATTCAAATGCTGCACTTATCAGGGAGCAGGGGTTTCGATTTCTAAAATATGACCCCAATATGGTATTCCCCCCGCTTTAAATCAAAGATGGATGCCTCCGCTCTTTGCTCTTCGCGGAACGATGGTTTTTCTTATGATATGAGAACGCAATTCACACCCCGCCGCCATCCCATGACCGGGCGCACTCTCCCACCCTGCCACGTTTCGACAAATTTCAGCTTTTCCAACCCACGCCGCCCGCCCGGCTCTCAGCAGCGCAACCGTTTTGCCGTTCGTGTTGAACGGTTAAATCGCCTCCCCCATCGCTTGGAGACTCGTAATTTCAACACCCCTGATTCCCCGAATTGAAATTCCGAGACTCCGCGCTCGCCCTGGTGGGGTGCGACTTGGGTATTTCGTCGTCGCTGCCGCCTTCCGCTCTGCCCCATTGCCCTTACCGCTCCAGGCCGTTCGCGCCATTGAAATCCCAAGGCGCCAACCGGGCCGACGCGAGGCCTGGACCCGACGCAATTACAACACACTGGCAAAATCCCGAATCGAATGTGGACTAAAGTAATTTAACACTCGGCGTTCCATAGAGTGGTATTCCTCATCATTTAGTTCGAGAATCGGTGCCCCGAGAACAATCTCGTAGCCAAAATGCCTATAATAGTCGATTTTCTCCTTAATTGCATGCAGCTTGATTTTTCTACAATCTGCGTGGCGGCACATGTTCTCAGCAAAGCGTAACAACACTCCGCTATATTTTTTGCCTTGGTGTTTTTTATCAACTGCCAGTTCATCAATAAAAAGTTCGCCTCTTTCAAAATGGATTGTCAGATAGCCCACAATTTCTGTTTGCTGAAGCAAAATATACGTCGTCCGTTTGCTGCTGCTGGTAGCCATGTCAAAATACCGGTCAGCCCAAGAGATTTTGTCCATTGACTCCACCCCACATTCCACTCGCGGTTCTTTTGGCCTATTTTTTTCAAGCTTCCGAATATGGACGTAAAAAGGTCGCTTGCGTACGGACGTTTCAATGTGCTGGCTCGTATAAAGCCGTTGACTCGGGATCTTATCTAGGAGAAAAAAAGCCCTGTCAGTATCACCCAGCATAATTCCCCAGATGCTAGGCAGAAAATCGCTTCCTTGCTTAACGATTAACGAGTAGCTCAAAACTTCTGTCGCACCATTGGCAAACAATTCGTCGGTTGCCAACGACATGCTTTTGCCTGAATGAATTGCACTGTCCAGAAGGAGAATTCGTTGGCCGGACAGTTCTTCTTTAGGAGTTAAGGAGTCGAAGCAAATCTTTTTCGGAATCCCCCCGTACTCGATTCGCAGCACCGAAACTTGATCTGCCAAGTCTTGAAAATGCTTTATTGCTATTTTTTTCAAATGCTCACACAGCACAGCACCAGACTGTGTGAGTGGGCACCATAAAGTCGGAACATTTTCGAGCGCCTGCAAACGTTCCAAGAAATCAAATAAACAACGCTCCACAACTTCATCGCTCAGCAAATAAGTAACCATAATTAAATAAACGATAAGCAGTAATTACACTAAAAGAACCCACCCAAGCGACACCTTGGGAAATCGAGAGACAACCCGACAACCTATAAAAATCAACCGCGGCGAACCCGCCCAGAAGCGATTGGATGAATCTCCAGTCCTTCACTAATTTCTCCAAAATAGCAATCAGCGCAAGCGTCCCCTTTGGGAGTTGGGCGTTTGCCTGTAACCGTCTCTTGAAGCGCAACCCCACAGAAAGGGCATTGCTGACGCCCCAAGGCGGTCAGACCAACAGATGCAGTAAAATTCCTTAATGGTGTAGCCATATTATTTACAATTTCTCATTAAAATTCAAGCAATGGAACGGTTATTGAATACTTCTTGCGAAAAATGTCAAGACACATAAAAGCGCCCGTTTCAAGTGATATTATATTTTTCCCGAAATTTTATGATTTCACTTCCAAATACCCTCCACTCAAGCTTCTTTGAAACTTGCCTAGCGGCCAGTTCACCGCTACGGCAGTATTTCTTTACCGTGCCCTCAGTGCATTTTAGAAAAACTGACGCCTCACGCGCCGTATGTTCTTTATTTGGGTCTATTTCGACAGAACTCATAATAGTCGGTATTTTAGCGTGATTTAATACAGATGTCAATGGATAAATATAGATTGCTACACGTGAGCGCGCATGAGTGTGTTTACGTGCAACATGATTGACTTTATGACCACTCGCATTCCTTTCGTAATTGGCAAAGGTGGCGTTGGCAAGACCACTTGTTCAATGCTCGTTGCCGCCGCCTTGCACCATGCTGGCCAGTCCATTTCCCTGGACGACCGAGACCCCCAGCAGGCGCACCCGCAAAGCCCACCCGCCACCCGCTGCGCGGAAATGGTTTGAACGTACCCTGCGGGGCTGTCATTTCAGGTTGGTTTCTTCGCCTTTTTTACGCCTGCCATCACCCCACCATTTGCTGCTCACTGGTCCGACAACCAGCCGATAGTCGGGAGCGAGATCGAAAACCGCGCCAGCGTCGCCCCGCCACCCTCCCCCCCCACTGTCACGGTTTTCGCTTTCGCTGAATGGTTGAATGCGCTCCCGCGCACGGCTGGCTGTCTCCCCTTTTGTGAAGCGAGCAGCAAACGGCAGGGTGACGGACAGCGGTTTCAAAAAAAAGCTATGAAACCAACAAATACAAAGAATGAAGCGGCAGCACCGGCGAGTGTCCGGCCATCGGAATCAAAAAAGGCGGCGATGGTTTTGAACGAAGACACGCCTACCCTTCCCGGCTTTGACAACCTTGTGAAGCCGTTCAAGTTTGAAAGCCAGCCCCATGAATACAAGGTCATGGCCTTGCGGGAATGCCCTACGCCGGACAGCCTGCTTTTGTGCGACACCCCGCAACAAGCCGCCGACTACTGGCGGTTGCATGTCCCCACGCACCCCTATTTCAACCCGGAGTGTGAATGTTTTGTGGTGCTGATCTTAAACACCCGCAAGCGCATCAAAGGCCATTACCTTGTCAGTGTCGGCTTAATGGACACCGTGCTTGTGCATCCCCGCGAAGTTTTCCGACTGGCCATCATGACTTCCGCCGCCTCGATTGTGTTGGTTCACAACCACCCCAGCGGCGACCCCACGCCCAGCGAGGCTGACATCAAAGTGACCCGCGATCTTATCCGGGCCGGGCAACTCCTGAAAATCGAAGTGGTTGACCATCTTGTCATGGGCACCCCCGGCCATCAGAGCTTACGGGCGCTCGGCTACTTTTATTGAGCCTATGAATATCCCCATTGAATTTATCGAAACTCAACCCATTGAAATCCCCATGAATACAAATCCCGATTTTGGCCCCATCATTTACGCCTACAGCCGCAAACAAGCCCTTGCCGATGGCGAACAGATTGACGTGAGCACCACAGCCAAGGAAGCCGGAATCCGTTTCCCCATGTTCATCACCCGCGCCGTTTTTGAAAGCTATGTCGTCGTCCCCGAGGGTATCCGCGGCCAGGACGAGGCGGGAAGATTATGGGACCTGCTCTGGATGACCCGCATGGCGATCAAGCGAAGTTCACCGGGAGCGGACCGGATTCCGGTTGTGCTCTACGTTCGTAACGATAACCGCAGCGCCAAAGGCGTTGAGCTCGTGGCGGTTTGCTCCGCCCTCGACATTGACGACCCGCAACCGGCCATAACCTTAATGCTCCAAACCGAGGATTGACCATGAACTTCCCCGCTTTTACCCGCACCAAGGCCGAGGCTTTACGGTTGGCCGCAGACCTTTTCCCCGGTGACAGTGCCGCCCTTGCCAAACTCAAACCCGGCACGACGCATCCGCGATACCAAGTGACCCACGACACCGCCGACACGCTCCGCGCCGTGTTTGTTTGGCTCCACGAACGTCCCCGCATCTACAAACGTGCCCGTTGGCATCTATTCTATGATCTTGCCCGCCGTGTTGCTGACCAGCTTGACGAGAACGCACAAGCCAAAGTCCGGGAGCTTTGCGCGAAAGACTATGCCGACACATGGCAGAGAGCACGAGACGCCGAGATTATGACCGGCGATGGACAAGGCATTTGACGCCACCACCACGACCCCGGCATTTTGCTGGGGTTGTGGCCGCTTTCCCGGCTGGGCTTTGCGTCAGCCCAGTCCCGACGCCAAAGGGAATTTATCCCTTTGGAATCCCTTGAATACTCATCTCGGGCCTGACGCCGGCCCGAACCCGCGCCAAAGGTCAGGACCTTTGGAATCCGCCACGTTTCCCCGTCCTCGGCCAAATTCTCGGTTTGCATGTCGAGTTTGACTGTCCGCCGTTTATCGGGCCTGTTTCGTATTCCCTTAAAAACCGTGTGGCTGACGCATCGGTGGTACGGACAATTTGCTTTCGGGGCCTTTGATCCCCAAAGCCGTCAGGCAACATTCACCCGGCTGCAAGGGCCGTTCACCGTGCCGGTGTCCGCCTTTTTGTCCCTTTGCTTTATGGTGATTTTGGCTTGTGCCTCCGGTTCTATTTTCGCCCTCACCGGCTCGCTTTCGTTCGGGGGCCGACGCAGTGCCCTCCTCGCGGCTACTCCCTACTGGCCGCCACTCACACACTCGCCTTTTCGTGAAGGGCGAAAACCAGACCGAGCGGCATGAAGCCGCAAAAATACTACCATGAAAACAGACAAAAACAGTCGAACACAATCCACGTCAGGGGCTTCCTCCCATCCCGAGCAGGCTTTTCCGGACACCCACCCCAGTCAAATCATTCACGGTGATTGCGTGCAGGAATTGCGAAAATTGCCAGACGCCAGCGCGGATTTGATTCTAACCGACCCGCCGTATCTGGTGAGGTACAAGGACCGGAGCGGGCGGAGCGTCGCCAACGACGACAATAGCCGTTGGATGTTCCCGGCCTTTTCCGAGTTGTACCGTGTGCTAAAGCCGGATTCCTATTGCGTCAGCTTCTACGGATGGAGCAAAGCGGAACGCTTTTTATCCGTCTGGAAAGAGTGCGGCTTTCAGCCCGTGGGTCACTTCGTTTGGGTCAAACGCTACGCCTCATGTGTCCGGCATAATCAGATGATGCACGAGCAAGCGTATCTCTTGGCAAAGGGCAATCCCCTACCCCCAAAAAATCCGCCCGCCGATGTTTTAACCTGGCAATACACCGGCAATAAATTGCACCCGACGCAAAAACCTGTGGACAGCCTCACGCCATTGATTGAAGCGTATTCCCGCCCTAGCCAAACGATCCTTGACCCGTTCGCCGGCTCAGGCAGCACAGGCATTGCCGCCTTGCTCTGCAATCGTCGTTATATGCTGATTGAAAAGGATGCAGCCCATTACAAAACTGCTTGCGCCCGGATTGACAGACTGACCGACCACATGACCACAGCCAGGGAAAAATAGCCTCCCCTACCGAAGAAGCCCGCCATTGCACGGCGGGTTTCTTTTTTCACACGATGCCGCCCTTCCCCCCGGCACCCCACCCTTGGAACTTGGGGATGCAGGAAAATAGAAACATTTTTCGCATTTCGTGTTGCTTTCGGAAAATTGTCTGATATAGAGTCATTAATTATTTTACGTTTGGCGGGATGTCTCAGAAGGCATTGTGTTCCCGCCAGTTACATTTTTGTCACCGGCAACAACAATGGATAGGGAATTGAAAAATGAAATCGCCAAAAACACTTGGGGGGCACGGCATATTTAGCCTTGCAGCAATCGCCTTCTGTTTCGCAATGATTTTTACCACTGGTTGCGCAACAACCGATTCAGGTGCGACTAAAGCCACCGACGCAGCCGCAACAACCCTTCCCCCACCTGTAGATGCAACGCCGCTCCCCCTCAAAAGCGACCGTGCTAAACTAACAAAACTTGGCACAAACGACTTTGACGTGCGATGTGATGGAGTCAGGGAGTTTGCCGTGGTGCAACGAGGAGACAGATGGTGCTGGGCGGCGTGCGCTCAAATGATTCTTAATTACAACGGAGTGCATATAACCCAAGAAAAGATCGTAAGGAAAATGGAGAAATCGCCAGAAGCAGACCCGAAAGACGCTGGCTTATTTGAAATTTGGTTGGCAATGAATCCAGAATTAATTCAAGAAATGAATCGTCGTCAGGCGGCCTGGCAAGAAAACAATACGACTGAAATCAATGCTCATGTAAACGCATCAAATATGGGCAACGTCATCAACTCAATGACCGATCCGTCCACCGATGCGCTTGTGCAGGAGATCAGTTCTGGCAACCCTGTTGTAGTTGGACTTCACGGAGGTCAATGGGGTGGCGGGCATGTCGTACTTGCTTACGGCGTTGAGTATAGCCGTTCACGGACTAAGGGAGACGCTGAATATAAAGATATGACGATGATATTTTATCGCTTCCAGCATCGGTTCCAAGTACGCAAGATATTAATAATTGACCCGCAACCATTGGAAGGACAATCGCAGTTTGTAGAGCTTAATGCTGACGACTTAAAACTCTACAAAGACTTCACGGTTGGCAAAGCAGACGCGAAAAAGCAATTGGAAGATTACATGAAAGTGTATATGCCAACACCTGACGAAATGCACCACAACTGACAAATCAATCCCATGAAAACGTTTTCTTTAAGTTCTGTAATTTTACTAATTTGGCTTTTGAGCGTTCCGATGGCTACCATTAGTTGCCGCTCGTATGGATCGCGGTATGTGACCGTAACTCTTGAGACGAAACCCTCACATTTGCATAGCGCCTTTTTGGTGCCACTTGACAAATGGAGCGAAATCGCGCATACTTATTCCCCGGTTCAGCCGTATCGGCCTCTGGCTGTGGATAAAAAAAACTTTCAACTCGCATTAAGCGAGTGGTTCATTTCAACTTCTCAAACCCCTATTTCTGCTTCTACGCTGCCGTATCAGCAAGTATATGTCGTCGAGCAAGACGGTGAATATCACTGGGCTACAGTTGATTTTGCGATTCAAAGAAAATACACGATAGCTTTCTAGGCCAATGATCCTCTTGGAAATCTTACACGGTCTAATTGATTTTCTTAAAAAAGAATCAATTGCATTTTTTGTCGCTTTTGTTGTCTGTGTAATTGGGAATGCGATACGTGTGAGTTCGATGTTGGGTTTTCCAGAACAAGAGGCATACATGGTTGACTTTATTGTTTTTACCGTAGCTATTGCTGTTTGGCATATAACCGATTTGGGGTTAAAACAGAAGCTGAGGAGCAAAACGCTCCCCGACGCCAATCAATGCCACTCGATCACAGAACCATTGCATCAGGATTTGGTAGCGTATGCAAAATCGCAGCTCAGGTATTTTACTATATTGTTTTTATGTTTCTTCACTTTTAAATCCGTTTTTGTAGTTTCAAGACATATTGGCGTGCCCCCGCCAGAAATACCTATTACTGAATACAACGAGGCACCAGTCGTTTTTTTTAAGCCACTTTATCCTGTTGCTTCATTTAAAGAAAAGGTGTTGGCTAGAAGTAAAATGTCTGAATACAATGCAGGTTTTAGGTTTTTGGCAGACAATGATTTTTATTGGCTTGATGACGAACTCGGCCAGTTTTGGTTTGTTGCATGCACAAAAGTCTTGTTGCTAATTTTTGGGGTTGGATTTCTTCTTTGCTTGATACGTTTTTCTGTGGTTATTTTTCATTTGCGTAGAAGCTACTAATAATAAGCAAGTTGTGCTTTATGTTAGGCGTTGCCGCATAGTGTTAACCGTGTGTTATACTAGTAAAACCTATGAATAGGACTACTAAGTATAACAACCTAGCTACCAGTATTAAACGTCGTGGAATTGTTGGCATTAAATGGTTGCTTGGAAAAACATCCGATACTCCATCAGGTCGGTTGCTTCAAAGTTGCGAACGTGTAATGGGTTTTAGTGCTTCTGGCCTTTGCCTTAGTGGTATGCTTGGCGGAGAAAATCTGGGAGTGCTATCCTTTGGTGTTGTTGCTGGACTTGTTATGGTGAAAGCTGCCGGCGACATCATGCCAACAGCAAACATCAAGAAAACGCCAGAAAAGACATCGTCGGATGCCCCCCCGTCTTTGGGACACTGATGCACTTTCTTGTTCAAGTCTAAACGTCCAAAATACCGGTATCAGATGGTGTTGACAAAAGTTTGAAATTCCAAAAGGCTGGACTTGTAGATGTTTGGAATTCCAAACTTTTAGCAATTTGGACTTTCAAACATCTAAACACTCAGACTTCCAAACTTCCAGCCCATGATTATTACCGTAGCCTCGTTAAAAGGCGGTCAGGCCAAGACCACCAGCGCCGTGCATATCGCCGCGCTGATGCAGGCTGATGCCAAAACCCTGCTTGTTGATGGCGATCCCAACCGTAGCGCCCTCAACTGGCACAAACGCAAAGGATTCCCGTTTGAAGTTTGCGACGAGCGGCAAGCCGTCAAGTTCTCGCGAGACTTCACCCATATCGTTTTCGACACCCAGGCCCGGCCCAGCAAGGAGGACTTGGCGGTTTTGGCTGGCGGTTGCGATCAGTTGGTTATCCCTTTGACCCCGGACGCGCTATCGCTCGACACGCTGTTTGTGTTCACCGATTCGCTTAAGGAGCTTGGCGCGACACAATTCAAAGTTTTGCTAACCATCGTGCCGCCCAAGCCTGCCCGTGACGGGGCCGACGTGCGCCAAACGCTGGAACACGCAGGCTTGCCGGTATTCCGCACCGACATTCGCCGCTATAAGGCTTTCCAAAAGGCCGCGCTGGCTGGCGTATTGGTCAAAGATATTGCCGATGAATACGCGGCGGCGGCATGGGCGGACTATGCAGCAGTCGCGGACGAAATCATGGCCAAGGTCGAAAGGAGAGTTGAAGTATGAAGACCACCTCGAAGAACGAAAACAAGTTTGCGGCGATCTTTCAGGCCCGCCAAGACCCGGTGCCGGTTGAGACTAATGAACCAGCAACCGCCATCCAGACACCTGCCAGAATACCCGTTGCGCCTGTCGTGATAGCACCGGCACCCGCCGCCGCAACGGCACCGGAACCCAACCGACGTATGGGCCGACCAACGGGGAAGGGGAAAAGCAGCGACCCGGCCTTTCGGCAAGTGACGACCTACATTCCGCAGGAGTTGCACAGCAACGCCACCATTGCCTTGCGGCTTGCCAATCAACTCAAAGTTGACGTCGACAAGGAAGATTTCAGCGAACTGCTCACACGGCTACTGGCCAACTGGTATGAAAAGCAGACTTTCTACCGGCCAGCCAAATAGACTTTTAAAAGTCTAAAAGTCTGAATGTCTATATGCTTTGCGCAGCTTAGGTTGACGAGGAAAGTTCGTGTTTGATTTTTTCAAACTGGTTGCACTTCCCCCACATTTCCATTTCATGTCTGCCGCCAACTGGGCATCCATCAGATCGTCGTCCAGTGCAGCCACGCATCCCAATTCTTCGATTGTCACTTGGTGCTGTATCCCATTGAAAGGTGACTTCCTTCTGTACTTGGTCACAAAAGATAAGCTCGTTGTTTGTGCAACTCATGCCGGAAGGTTATGCAACATGAAATATCCATGTCAATTACACCTTGCCATAAAGGAGGTTTCACATCGTCATTTCCATTTCGCTTTCCTGTTCCTCCCGTGTGACGCTCGGTTGGTGCCGCTGGGCAGCTTCCGGTTTCAACTGTGGTTCGCCCGTTTTGCCCAATTCTGCCGACATCGGCTGCGCCGCGAAGATTTCCGCCAGCCGTTTTTCGCCTTTCCCCTCATGCTTCTCACGGAATAGCTCGTTTGCCATCGGCCTTTCGCGTACCACCGAGACATTCTCCTTGAGCAGTTCAATGCTGTCGGTGTAAATCTTGACCCCGCATTTGCCACGGGAGACGGAAACGTAGAATTGCGCCAGGTCGCTGGCGAGTGCGGAATACTTCGCGGTTTGGGACACGAAGACGTAATCCACCGACTTGGATTGCGAGGCGTGCGAAGTTAGTGTGTAGCCATATTCCATGTGGGCAAAATCCTGGCCAAGTTTAAAACCGTTCTCCAAAACCAGTTGGCCTTTGTGGTCAATGTAATTCACGGTGTACAGGTTGCCATTGCTGACCCGATGCCCGTCCGCCGTCCGGGTATTGGTGCGAATCCGAATCCGCTCGCCCTCGCAAATCTCGATCTTGTCCTTTTCGTACACGTTGAACTTTTCCGCCTGTCCCAGCGGGAGCGGTTTGATATGGGAATGGAAGCCGGAGTCATAGCGAACCCGTACAACCCCGTCCTTGGCGTCAATGACCTCGACGCGCTTGCCGAGGGGGAAGCCTTTGACGTGGCCATTGAACTGCACCACCTGACCGGGGCGGTAATGCCCGAAGTCGCTCTTTTGCGCTTCGGTCCAGGACAAGTCCCGCAGGATGTCCCATTGCACCCCCGTCTTGAGTTTGCCTTTCTCCTTGAGCGCATCCCGGATGCCGGTTGTGACTTCGTTGCGTTCCGCGTGAGTGGGGGCCACCACCACGGCGGTTTTGCCCCGCTCGATGGCGTCAATGTAGTCAGCGGCCAGGGCGGCCTTGCGATCCACCGCCGCCATTTCCTGAATCCACCCGTGTTTTTCCAAGAGCGCAAAGGCATCTTCAATCTTGCCTTCCGACACCAGTTCCACGAATTCCTTGTATTGGCCCCTTTGGCGTTGGATGTTGGAGACGTGGGCCAGGTCGAGGTTTCCAAACTTTTGCAGCAGATCAAAGGCTTGGCCACGTTCAACGGAGTGGTGCTGGCCGGTGTCGCCAACCAGTATCAACCGGGCGTCCAATTCCTTCGCGAGCGTCAGCAGGCGGTCTGCTTGCCGGGTGGATAGCAAGCCGGCTTCGTCCACGAGCCAGACGGCCCCGCGAGCTTCGGCTTGCAGCCGTTCGCTGGCGAGGAGCTTTGCCACGGTTTCGGCGTTCGTAAAACCTTCGGCGCGGAGGGTTTCGCGGGAGGCTTCCGAGGAGGGGGCAAAGGGGATGAACCGCCACATTCCCGCCTCGACTCCGCGCCGCACTTCGTGCATGAGGGTGGTTTTGCCCACCCCGGCCTTGCCCGCCAGTCCGATAATCCAGTCCCGCGAGGATAGTATATGGGTGACTCCGCCCCGTTGCTGATCGTTGAGGCGTTTGTCCTCGATTTTCCAAAAGGGGTTTAATGCCTCATGTTGGCCTTTCCCGGCAAGGCAGCGGTTAATCAGGCGGTTTTCTTCGGCTAGCACTTCCGCCGTGGTGGTGTACAACTCGCCTTGATGGTTCTTTCGGAGTAGGGGAGCCTGTTCCAAAACTTGCGCCACCCCCTCCCAGGTTGCCAAGCCGCAACTCCACCCATTGAACGCTTCCGTTTGAAGCTGCCAGAGGGTCGCCACACTTTGACGTTCAAAGACGTGTTTTATGGCAAAGGCGGCCGCCCGCAAGTCGTGTTCGGTGACCTTGACCGAGGGTTTATCCGCTGAGGGTTGGGGCAAGGTGAGCCGGTTGCGGGAAATCTGGCCTTGGTTGCCCTTGGCCGTTTGACGCTGGCCGAGGGATTGAGATAAACGCTCGTTTTTGGCTTCCGCCGCCGAAAACGCAATCTCGCTGCTTATCTGTGTTGCCCGTGACCGCTGTAAAAGCGTTTGAACGGCCCTTAAAGGCGTTTTCTCCCCCTCGGACAACCCACGGAACCAGAACTCCCTCAATTCAGGCACCAGTAGGCTTTTAATCTTTCCTTCGCGGGTCATGGCTCCGAGCTTGGCCTTTTGAATCGGGTCGGTGATGCCGAGGCGTTCCGCCGTGGCCTCAATCTCTTTGGTTCGGCGGCTAAATCGCTCGATGAGTTCCCGACTGAACCCGGAGATTTCAAAGGCGTGTTCGGTGGGGGTGATGTCCAATCCCAGCTTTTTGAGTTCTTCCGCCAGGGCGGTGAGAAAGATTTTGTCCAGGTGGACAGTGCGATTGACGAAATCCACCATTTGCGCCGCCTTGAACCGCTTCTCTACCGGGTCAAACGTGGTGTTGAAAATTACATAATGGATATGCAAGTGCGGGTCAGGAAAACCGTCCACGGGCCGGGCGGTCAGGTGGATGTGTTCCGAGGCGGCGAGATTGCCGGTCTTGCGGTCAAAATCCTGTCCATTGGTTCGTACCCGTGTGGATATCAGGGCTTGTCCCGCCATCATGGCCTTGAGTCCAGCCGTCCGTGCGGCTTGAATAATCCGCTCGTCCCCGGTGCAGGCATAGGCGAGGGACACGGATTTAGGGACGCCAAAGACATGATCTTGGGCAATGCGCCGTCCCGTTCGGGTGATCGGCGTCAGGGCTTCCCCAGTTTCCGGGTGTTTGTTCTCGCAGAGGCTTCTAAACGTCTTGGCATTGACTCGGCCTGAGAGGCCGAGTCGGGCGGCTCCTTCTCCAACCCAATTCCCGGTAAATTCCTGTCCCTCGGAATAATACAATTCCAACGCGTTCATTTCGTTGAAGTATTTTTCGAGTTCCTTCGCTGATGTGTAAGTATTGAATGTGTGCACTACGCATAATTTCCGGCTAAATGTTTCTTTTGATTTTTAAAGTCAAAGGCAAATCAAAAACTTCATAAAAAGTGTCTCCAAAGATCATTTGGAGACACCACCAATCAAGACCACTTGAGTCGTCTTGCAAATGCTGTCAGTAACCACCCTAAAGCCATTCAAAAAGGGAACAGACATATCCCCTGTGCACAGCACAGGGAAACTCCAGCCGAATAAAACAGGGGTGGTTTGCATGGCCCGGGGCGGTCAGGAAATCATTTTGGGAACGTCGCAGCTCGCCTTGATGAACTCCTCGATTTGTTTCCGGGGAATGAGGACTTTACGGACGAATTTGCAGCTCGTCAGCTTACCGCGCCACAGGAGACGCCGGACGGTCTTGGTGCTCATATTGAGGACTTGGGCGGCCTCGTTGATGTCGTAGAACAGGGGCGTCATGGCGGCGTTGGTGCCGGAATTGCCGGAGGCGGGAGCGGTGGTTTCAATGGTGTTGATCATATATTTTTGCTTTTGGTTTCGTGGCCTGGATTGGCCAACTGCTCCGGTTATCGCAAATGCAGTTTCGGATCATAGGGAGGTAGTTTCGGAATGCTCCGAGCTACTTTCGGAAGACAGTGAAGTGCTTATAAATGCTGGACTTATGCAGGTCGGTTGGAGCATAATTTCCCCGTTGCGACAGACGGGAAAAACGGCAATCGGGAACGGACTTTGAAACAACACGGCGCAAAATTGGCGACGGCAATGTTCGCCAGCGGGGTTTCATCCCAGGCTTACCAGCAGGGGAGGCGGCTCATACTCTACTTTGATGGTCAAGACCCGGCACTGGAACGGATTGAATTCAAGGCCAACGCCGGGCAGGACAAAAAGTTCGGTTTCCTACAACGGGGCCATAGCCTGACCAAACACAGTTTCAGGTGGACGGAGATGCCGAAAGCCCTGGCCCGGTTCTTCCTGGAATACTTGAATGCCGGGTTGCATGGTCGTCGTTTTGACTTCCGGCGGGTGCCTCAGACCGCCACTTTAGGCGACGCTTTGTCCAAGGATAAACTCCCGGTCTTGTTCATTGAATACCTGCCCGATGGCGGCACAGCCGACTGGATTGAACGGATATTTGTAGGGGATAACCCGCATGGCCGAAACCCCGGTGAGCAGTCCATTAAGGTTAATTCCGGCTACCTACCGCCTGCCTGCGTTGAACTCTATTGGGAAGGCCGTCCGTTGACCGAACCCAAGGAAGTGGAGGCGTTCACCAAGCTATTCCTCAAGGCGTGGGAAATGCCACCCTTGGCCGAGCCAGAATTGCCAGTAGGGGAGGGAAGTTCCCCGGAGCCGCCGCCGACTGAAACGGTAAAGCCATCGCCAACCCCGGAACCGCCACCCCAGCCCGAGGCGGCGAAGGCCAAGCCGCCACCCGAAGCACCGCCCAAAGAACCACAACCCGAGGAAAAACCGAGACCGTCCCTTGAGTCTCCAAAGCCAGAACCGGAGCCAATCCCTTTTGAGAATATACCGCTGCCGATTGACAAAAGGCTGTTCATGGTCATGCCGTCTGCCGGACTTTGGCCGGACGACACGACGCTTGTATCGTTTGGCGAGGGTGCGGACTGGACGCTGCGCAATGCTTTTGAGGGGGCGTTAATATTGGGTGCCACCGGCAGCGGAAAAACCAGTGGCAGCGGAGCCACGATTGCCGAGGCATTCCTGCGTTCAGGGTTTGGCGGGCTGATCCTTACGGTGAAGACGGACGAGGCGGAGCATTGGCGGAAACTTTGCGCTCACTGCGGACGGGAAAAAGACTTTGTGGTGGTGCGGCGGGGCGGGGACTGGCGGTTGAACCTGTTGGCCTATGAAGCCCAGCGCCCTGGACTTGGCGGCGGGTTGTCCAAGAACCTCGTGGCCTTTTGCCGGAACTTGCTGGCAATTTCAGCACGCGGGCAAGGTCATGGAACCAATGAACAGTTTTGGCAAACTGCCTCCGATCAATTGCTGAACGCCATGTTTGATTTGTTCCTATTGGCGGGCGGGGAAATCACCTTTGACCGGCTCGCCAATTTTGTTTCCGCCGCGCCAACCGAAAACCTGCCAAAGAGCGATGAAGATTGGCTCAAAATCCCGGACTTTGGAAAGGTTCTCATCACGGCCAAGCGAAAAGTCGTCACCGCCGAGGATGCCCGCATTTTAAGACGGACAATGGATTATTGGTGCAAGATTTATCCGGGGTTGGCCTCCAAAACCCGGACTTCCGTCACCCTTGGCGTCTTTGCCATGCTGGACGCGTTCAGAGGCCGCGATATTCCCGACCTCATTTCATCGGACACCAATCTGACGCCGGAGAGCATCATGTCCGGGACGATTGTCGTGTTGGATTTGCCCTTGAAGGAATTCGGACAGACCGGGCTTTTGGTGCAAAGCGCCTGGAAATATGTTTTCCAAATGGCCTTGGAACGGCAGGTCAGAGCCGGAAACCCTCGATGTCGTCCGGTCATGCTCTGGGAGGATGAAGGGCAATATTTCTTCTCCGAAAACGATCATCACTTTCAAGCCACCGCCCGCAGTGCGCGAGTCTGCCGGGTCATCCTGTCCCAAAACCTCCACAATTTCTACAAGGAGTTCGGGTCGTCGGGCGGAGCTGCCGCCAACAGCGTGTTTGGCAACCTCAACACCAAGGTGTTTCATGCCAACAATGATCCCCTGACCAATGAATGGAGTTCAAAAATCTTTGGTTCAGAAATCCACTCCCGATTAACCATCAGCCAAAACCCGGCTCCTCCAAATCGGTCCCAAGATTTAAGCGACGAGATTTTTGCGGCGTTTTACCCGCCTTCAACCACCGGTTTTTCCCAATCCGAACATTGGGAACCCGCCGTGCGCCCGGAAGAGTTCAACCTTTTGCGAAACGGTGGTCCACAACATGATTTTGAGGTGGACGCCTATATTACTTGGCCGGGGCTGGCCGACACTGTGGGACAGCATTTTATCCGAACTACCTTCATTCAGAACCCCAATCTATGATGGACGAGAATAAATTGACCGACAAGATCATGAAGGCAAGCGTGCAAGTCGCCAATGCCATTGTCTTGTTTATCCTGCTTTCGGCGAGTACCGCCACCGATCCTTTCTTGCGCCGGATGTTTGGTGAACGGTATTTCACTCCGGCGCGGATGTTCATGAGTCTCATTGGCTGGATTACTGTCTGCTTGGCGTCCATGTACCCGTACAGTGAGCATGGCAAATATCCACCCTGGCTTATGGTGGTAGTCGCCAACCTCATTATTTGGGGCTACCTCGCCATTTCGTTTAAGCATTTCCGGGTCATTCGCAAACGCCAGATCGCAGGCGAACTCTGGCACTCCCGCAGCCGGGGAGAAACCCTGTTTGGTGATGAGAATCCGAGCCGGGATTTGCTCATTGAGATCGTCATTACGGCCGCCTTGGCATTTGTCCTACCCTACTGCGCCATATTTTTCGCGCTTTCGCGGCTGTTGGGCTACTTGGCGGAATACATGGCCCAAGTTGCGTTTTACAATCGCTATCTCGACATTCGGGACGGGCAGATTGAGGCAAAATATATGGAGACGGTATTACGCGAAGGATACCCACCCCATCGGACAGCGGGGCTTTTTGGCCCGTTGCCACAGCGTTTCAAGGGGCAAAACCGCGCCAATATTGCCCGCGTCGTTGCCGGACAATATGCCGACACCCTGGAAACGCCCGCCGCAAACTTGCCACCGTCATCGTCAGCCAGCGAAGAGGCGAGGGGAATCGCCCCGACTTTGCGGGTGAAACGCCTCGTTCTCGTTGTAATCGCTGCCGCTGGACTTGTCGCAGGTGGGTGGTTTATTTTCCACATGTGGCACACCCATAGGAACGAAGTGGTTTCGGCAAAGACAATTTCAAGCCCCGCGCCGATTGCAGCACCAGTGGTTCAAAGACAACCATCGCCACCCGCCACACCGGTGGTCCAAACTCAGCCCGTCGAAACCCAACCAGTCACGACGGTCACTCCCGTTGTCGCACCCACCCCACCACCAGTTGATACCGCCGCCCTTGCACGGGAGGCTTTGGAAAAGAACCGCCAAGAGGAACAGCAGCGGATTGCCCAGCAGAGGCAGAAGGCCATTGACCAGTTCAAATCTTTGGTGGCTGACAAGACTGCGGAGTTGGCGAAGCTTCAAACCGGCAGTGTCGGCCAACTGGACGACAACACGAACAAGATTACCAAGGCCGCATGGCTCCGCCGGAGCAGGCTGACACGGGAAAATGAGAAGGCCCGCACGATCATTTCGAGGGAATTGCAGAACCAGCAAAAGGCCCTCAGTGTCGTTCGAGAATCGGTACAGTTGGTTTCTTCCGACCCGAGTGCCAGCCCCAAGGATGTCGCAGGCAATATTGATCTATACAACCAGATCGCGGCAGAAGTAGGCCAGCGGATCACCGCCGCCTTGAAGGCGATGGACGATGATATTTCGGGTAACGCCCCCAATTCAGGGCTGATTCAGGTGAGGTAAAGGGGACCCACAGTCAAAATTCATCTTTTGCGCGGACATCCACACGCCGGGAGGGTCGGGTCGCACAATCTATTATTTATCCTTGCAAATCGCTGTTTAAAAACACACAGTTTTAATTGTATGGATTGGGTTAAAGAGCTTATTAAATTCCTTGGAGAAGCCTTGAAGCGCCCATTGGATTTGATTGTGTTGCTGTTGTCTGCCTATGGTTTTATTATTCTAATAGCCACCACACTGACCACTTCGCTTAAGCCCCCTTATGTTGTTGGGGTGAATGATTTCCATGGTTTGTGGGGGAAAATATTTTATGGTATTGCCTTTGTGTTTCCCGCATTAGGCGTGGCTTTTCTAAGAATTCTTCTCGCCAAAAGAAGCACCATACATCCACCAGCGGTGCAAGAGGGAGTGAAAAAGACGGATTTTAGCATTCGAGAGGATGGACAGCATAAAATCGAAGTTCATGTTGCTGGTTTGTGTTTTAGGCATGTTGGAAAGAAAATTCAACTACTTGTTGGCCATCGGACTGAAAGCAGGAAACTTTACCCGAACCTCTGGGAGTGTGGGGGAGGACAAGTCCGCGTGGAGGAGTCCTTTGAAACGGCATTACGCAGACAATTTGCCGAGGAATTTGGTATAAAGATTGAAATAATCCGGCCATTTGCGGCATATGAAATCACACGTTCTGACGGCCCAAAAATTCCGGGAATCGTATTTTTTTGCGTGTCTGTAGAAAACGGGAGAGAAAATATTACCATCAACAAGCGGGAATTTTCTGAGAGTCAGTGGGTTTCCGAGGCTCAGTGCAAGACCTATAATTTGATTTCAGGGATTCAAAAACAGGCAGAAGAAGCCTTTGTTTTGGCGAAAAATCATTTTTTCCCAAAACAAAGGCTTGCAGGTGTGGCAAGCCCACAACGCGAACAGCCACCCACCCCCTAGTAAACTTGGAGAGGTAAAGTCCAAATCTGATACTGCCATTGGATACTGTTTGCCATTTTTAGGGGCAAAAAGAGGCTTTTTGAGACCACAGGGGACAAGTCGGAAAATTACAATTCGATTGGGAGGCAAGGGGATTCTCAATTTGGCCATTTGAGGCAAAACATGTTGCCCACCTGCGGAGCAGGCACTTTGTGGCGTGGCTTCGCCGGGGGCTTGCGCATGACGCTATTGCCATCCAAACAACCCAGCTTTCCCAATGCTTCACTAAACTGAACGCCTGATCACTTTTAAGAAACTCAATATGCAAGTACCTGTTTTTACAATATGTTACACCGCTGCCAACGTCTCCAATCCAGCTGGCCGCGTCGCCACTGACTTCCCTCTCCCCTCAACGGGGAGAGGGATTGAGGGTGAGGGGTGGTCATATCCAGCGCCGCCTCCCGTTTCTTCCTGTATCAGCCCCATCCGGGGTCCCGGCTGAACACTGAACACTTTTTTAATAAAACCCCCGAAATAACACATTTATCACCATGAAACGCGACCGTCGCTCCGCAACCTCGAGTAACGCAGCCGTCTCGGCTGCGAGTGCTGGCACCGTCTTGATGGCGGGCTCCAGCGCGCGGCCAAACCCTGTGCCCACCCCAAGCCATTAACCACCGAAAATCATCAAAATCCGCGAAATAACACTTTTTTACCCCGGTGAAACCGTCTTGAACGCATCCCCTAAAATTCCTGGCCGCCCCACCCAAGTTGCTTTGCAGTCCCACCCGCGCGAACTCACAAGTGTTGCTTTTACGTTTGCCTTGTCTGTCCCAGGCGGTTAGGCTGCTCGTTCCAATTTTCACTATGATCGGAACAATTCGCAAACATTCAGCGTGGCTCTGGTGGCTGGTGGCCGGGCTCACGATTATTTCTTTTGTCTGGTTCATGGGCCAGGCCGGAACCCGCACCGGCAACCGGCACGGGGGTGGCAGTTATGGCACCCTGTACGGCAAGCCCGTGACGCCGGAACAATACGCGACCGCCGAACGGACGTTCACCATCGCCTATTGGTTTCAAAACCATGAGTTCCCCGAGCACAACTCCGGTCTCACCCGCGCGGAGCGCGACCGCCAAATCTATCAGCGGCTCCTGCTGTCCGCCAAAATCAAGGAGCTGGGCATTCAAGTCAGCACCGAGGCCCAGGCCACTGCGGCCAATTATTCCCTCAATTCACTCCGTTCGCTGACCCGCGACGGCGCGCCGCCCTCGGCGGCCGATTTTGTCAAGGGCGTGCTGGAACCGGCGGGGCTTACAGCGGCGGATTTCCAGCAGACCATGTCCGACGAAGTAGCGATTGAGCAACTGGTAGGCACGATGGGCTTGCCTGGGGCCTTGATTCCCCCGCAGGAAGTCAGCCAGCGCTACGATCGGGAACATCAGGAGGTTTCCGCGCAGGGGGTTTTCTTCACCGCCTCCAATTTCACCTCGCAAATCACCGTCACCCCGGCCATCGTCGGCCAGTTTTACACCAATTTCATGGCCCACTACCGCCTGCCTAATCAAGTGCAGTTGAATTATGTGAGCTATGCGCTGTCCAATTATTTGGATGCCGCTGAGAAGAAAATCGGGCCGACCAATCTGGCCACCGAGGTTGAGTCGGCCTTCAAGAAACACGGCGTGGAAGGTGTTCCCGGAGCCAAGACCCCCGAGGAGGCCAAAGCCAGAATCCGCACTGAAATTCTGCGCCAAGCCGCCCGCAGCCTGGCCATGGAGCAGGCCAAGCAGTTTGTGACCACGCTCTGGGCCATGCAACCCGTGGTGGCGGATAATCTGCTGTCACTGGCCGCCAGTAATGGTCTGGCCGTGCATGCCACCGCGCCGTTCTCCGAACAGGAGGGGCCGCTGGAATTCAATGCCTCGCAAGAGCTGGTCAAGGCGGCGTTCAAGTTGAACGCCAGCCTGCCCTATTCCAAGCAGATTTACAGCGCCGATGCCGTCTATGTGCTCGCACTGGCCAAGGCCTTGCCCAGCTCCATTCCCCCGCTGAGCCAGATTCAGGCCCGCGTCACGGAAGACTATCAATATTACGAAGGCTCCCTCAAAGCCCGCGCCGCCGCCACCAATTTTTATTACACCGCCGCCGTGCAGATGGCCACGGGCAAGACCTTTGCCCAGGCCGCCGTCACCGTCGGGGTGACGCCGGTGGTTTTGCCCCCGTTCTCGCTGAGTTCCCAGAACGAGCCGGAGCTGGAGGCCCACGCCCCGTTGAACCAGCTCAAGCAGGCGGCCTTTACCACCTCGCCCGGGCACCTGAGCCAGGTCCAGCCCACCGAGGAAGGCGGCTTTGTGCTCTATGTCCAAGCGTTGCTGCCGGTGGATGAGAAGGCCAAGGCGTCCGACCTTCCGCAATATGTGAGCCAACTCCGCCGCGCCCGGCAGAATGAGGCGTTTCAGCGCTGGTTCATGGTCGAGGAACAGCATGAGTTGCCCAACACCCCCGCGTACGCTGAACTCATGAATGAGAAAAACCCTGTCCGCCGGTGAGCGCGACCATCAAACTGTCGTTTCCGGCCACCCGTGAATTCTGGGAAATTCCGGTCCTGTTTGAGGATGGGGATTTGCTCGCCCTCGACAAGCCCGTCGGCCTGCTGACCTCGCCGGACCGCGGCGCCCCCGAGCGCCCCAGCCTGATGGCGTTGCTGCATGCGGGCGTGGCGGCGGGCAAGCCCTGGGCGCGCGCGCGCGGGCTCACCTATCTGGCCAACGCCCACCGGCTGGATGGCGGCACGGCCGGCGTATTATTGCTGGCTAAAAACAAGCCCGCGCTGGTGGCCTTGGCCGACCAGTTCGGCTCCGAGCTGCCCGTCCGGAAGTATCTGGCGCTGGTCCACGGCGTGCCGCTGGACGAGACGTTTGTGGTGGCGGAGAAAATCGGGCCGCACCCCGCGCAACCGGGCCGGATGCGCATCGATTCCCGCAACGGCAAAAAGGCCCGGACGGAATTCACCGTCGTGGAGGCCTTTTCGCGCTGGTCGCTGGTGCGTTGCGTGCCGCGCATGGAGCGGGTGCAACAACTGGCCCTCCACTTGAGCCACGCCGGCCTGCCCCTCATCGGGGACGAGCTGCACGGCGGCAAATCGCTTTGGCTCTCGCGCCTCAAGCGGGATTTCCGGCTCAAACCCGGCCGCGAGGAGCGTCCGCTGATTGCCCGCGTGGCCCTGCATCTGGAAGAATTGAACCTGACTCATCCCGTGACCCGGCAAGCGGTGACCATCAAAAGCGAATGGCCCAAGGATTTGCGCGTGGCCCTGAAGTATCTGCGCCAGTACGCCAAAGGCGGCACCGGGGCCACGGATTAACCCGCTCCGGTCCAGGAACCTTGCCGGAGGGGTTTAACTCCATCGCCCGGCAAAAACAGCCCGGAAATCGCATTGACGCAATCGGCGCGGTTTCAGTACACTCCACAACTCGTTTAACTCATTTTTTATTGTGAACGTATCCGTTGAAAATTTGGCCCCGTGCAAAAAACTCGTGCGGGTGGAACTGGACGCAACTGCCGTGGACGCGGCCTTTGACGCTGTCACCAAGGATTTCCAGAAGGAGGCCACCCTGCCGGGCTTCCGCCCGGGCAAGGCGCCGCGCGAAATGGTCATCAAGAAACACCATTCGGAGATCAAGGAGGAAGCCAAGCGCAAGCTCATTGGCGACAGCTACCGCAAGGCCATTGACGAGCAGAAGCTCAAGGTGGTGGGGTATCCCGACATCGAAGAAGTGCAGTTCGAGCGGGGCCAGGCGCTGCAGTTCACCGCCACGGTGGAAACCGTGCCGGAATTCCAACTGCCGGAATACAAGGGACTGCCGGCCCAGATTGAATCCAAGGCCGTCGGCGAGGACGATGTCGCCCGCGCGCTGGAATTGCTGCGCGGCCAGCATACGCAGTTTGCGACCGTGGCCCGCGCGCTGGCGGGCGGCGACGTGGCGGTGGTGAATTACACCGGCACCAGCGAGGGCAAGCCCATCACCGAGCTGGCCCCGACTGCCAAGGGTTTGACCGAGCAGAAGAATTTCTGGGTGGAAACCACCGATGGCGCGTTTATTCCCGGTTTTGCCGCGCAGTTGATTGGCGCGCAAGCGGGGGAAAAGCGCACCGTGCACGTGGATTTCCCGGCCGACTTTGTGACGCCCCAGTTGCAGGGGAAGAAGGGGGTCTATGAAGTGGAGCTGGTGGAAGTGAAGGAAAAAGCCCTCCCGCCGCTGGACGATGAACTGGCCAAAAAATATGGCGCGGAAAACCTGGACAAACTCAAGGTTGGCGTCCGCACCGATCTGGAAAATGAGCTGAAGCATTCCAAAACCCGGGCCTTGCGCAGCCAGATCGTGCGCGGACTGATGGGGCGCGTGAATTTTGACCTGCCCGAAACGGCCGTGGCTGCGGAAACCCGCAACGTGGTCTATGACATCGTGCGCCAAAACACCCAGCGCGGCGTGAACCGCGAGGTGATTGAAAAGCAGAAGGATGAAATCTATTCCGCCGCCGCCGTCAACGCCAAGGACCGGGTCAAGCTGGCCTTCCTCGTGGGCCGCATTGCCGAGCAGGAAAAGATCACCGTGACGCAGGAGGAAGTGCTCAAGCACGCGCAGCAACTGGCCATGATGTATCAGATGCCGTTCGACCAGTTTGTGAAGGATGTGCAGAAGCGCAATGCCGTGAATGAACTGTTTGACCAGGTGCTGCACGAGAAAGTGCTGACCTTCCTGGAGCAGCACGCGGTCATTTCCGAAGGCACGCCGGCACAATAAGTTCTGTTACTTTTTGGCGGCGGCCGGCGTCTGGTTTGCCAATGAAAAAAATCGGTGCCTGTTTCTGGCTGGCCGGCGTGGTGTCGGCCGCCTCCGCGCAGACCAATGTGCCGGTGCAAACCAATGCGCCGGCGCAGGCCAGCGCGTCGGCGGTCCGCATCCTGTCCTTGCAGGAATGCATCCAGGAGGCACTCCAGCACAACTTCGATGTGCGGGTGGAGCGTTACAACCCGCTGATCGCCCGGTTTGGCCTGGACGCGGCCTATGCGGGCTACGACCCTGCGCTCAACCTTTCGGGCAACCACTCGCATAGCGACACCGGCGGGTGGGGAACCAACGGCATTTCCGTTAGCGATAGCGATTACTTTGATTCCAATCTGGGCGGCACCCTGTCATCGGGCACCCAGTACAAGTTGGATGGCAATGTCACGAAATACTATAACCAGGGCAGCGAGGATGCCTCCGGTGGCAGTGTGGGGGCGACGCTGACCCAGCCGTTGCTGAAAAATTTCTGGACCGACCAGACGCGGCTGACCATCAGTTCGGCAAAGAACACCGTCAAGACCAAGGATCAGGAACTGCGGAACCAATTGATCACCACCGTATCGGCGGTGGAAAACGCCTATTACGAGTTGATCTATGCCCGGGAGGATTTAAGCGTCAAGCAGGAGGCGCTGGCGCTGGCCAGCACGCAATTGGACGAGGATCGCCAGCGCGTGAAAGCGGGCAGCGTGGCGGAGCGCGCGGGGACCTTGGAGCAGGATGAAAAACAAGTGGCGCAAAGCCGCGCGGACCTGATTGCCGCCCAGTACACCCTGGCCAGCGATGAGAACGCGCTGAAAATGCTGATCACCGATGATTACCTGCAATGGCACGACGTGGACATCCAGCCGGCGGGCTCGCTGGATGCGGTGCGGCAATGGTTCGATGTCCAGGCCAGTTGGAACCAGGGGCTCACGTCCCGGCCCGATTTAATCCAGGCCAAAATCAAACTCGAACAGCAAGGCATCCAGCTGAAATACGACCGCAACCAATTGTTCCCGGAACTCGACCTGAAAGGCAGCTATGGCTTCAACGGCGGCGGCCAGGGCTTTGACGATGCCTTGAGCCAATACGCCACGGCCAACCGCCCCACCTGGAGTTATGGCGCGCAAGTCACCATGCCCTTGGGCAACGTCGCCGCCCGCAGCTCCTACAAGTCGGACCAGGCGGTGGAGAAGCAGGAGGTGCTTCAGCTCAAACAGTTGGAGCAATCCATCATGGTGGCGATTGACAACGCAGTGAAACTGGCGCAATCCGATTGGGAATCCGTCGAGGCTTCCCGGTCGGCGCGCATTTATGCGGAGGCGTCGCTCGCGGCCGAACAGAAAAAGTATGCCGTGGGCAAGAGCACCACCTTCACCGTGCTGACGCTGCAAAACGACCTGACCGCGGCGCGCTCGGCGGAAATCCGCGCCCAAGCCAATTACAAAGAGGCGCTCACCGCGCTCGCCCAGGCGGAAGGCTCCACGCTGGAGCGCCGCAATGTGAATTTGAGCGACAAGCCGTAACCGGCCTCCGGAAAAACGCCAAGGCGCGGAGAACGCGGAGACGCGCAGAGGCGAGCCGCAGGAAACCAAAAGGGAGTCCCGATTGCTCCCCAAACCCGGCGTTTCTTTGCGCTCTGCGTTTGTCCTCATTTTGCTGCTTGGACGCGGCTATGGCGTGGCCGGCCCCAGGATTTTCTGCACCTCGCTCAGGAGCTGGTTGGGGCTGAAAGGCTTGGAAAGAAACAGCACCGCCCCCGCCTGTTCGGCCTCCACCTTGGTCAGGGCATGGCCTTTGGCGGAAAGGACCACCACCGGAATGTCGCGGGTGGCGGCGTTGCCTTTCAATTGGCGGAGCGCCCCCAGGCCATCCAGGCCGGGCATCATGATATCCAACACAATCAGTTGCGGCAGGGCGGTGGCCGCCTGGGCCAGTGCTTCCTGGCCGTCGCGGCAACTGATGACCGTGTAGCCCCCCTTCTTCAAGGATAACTCCAGCAGGCGGATCATGTACACTTCGTCATCGGCAATCAGGATTTTGACAGGGGAGTTCATATTTGATGGCGGATTAAAATCAGGGTTTGGTCATCTTCCAGCGGGGCCGGACCACGAAAATCCGCCAGCCGGCGCAGCAGGAAATTCTTGGCTTCTTCCGCATCCCGGGTCCGGGACACGGCTTCGCCAAAAACCTGGCGCAACTGGTTTTCGCCAAAGTGTTCGCCCTGGGGGTTGCGCGCCTCGTTCAGACCGTCGGTGTACAGCAGCGCCGCGCTGCCCGACGGCAGGGCATTGACCGTCTGGCGGTAGAGGGTGTTGCCTTCGATTCCCAGCGGATAGCCGGTGGCGGCGGGCTGGCTTTGCCCCGGGCCGTTGGTGGAAAAAAGCAGGGGGCAATGGCCGGCATTGGCGGAGACCATCCCGCCGCGCTGCGGGTCCAGATACACGACTTGGGCGGTGATGAACATGTTGACCCGCGAGAGATCGGGGAACAGGGTTTTGTTCACCGATCCCAGCAATTCGCCCGGCTGCGAAAACAGATGGCTCAGGGAGCGGATGGTACTGCGCAGGACCGCCGCGAACAGCGCCGCCGGCACGCCCTTGCCCATCACATCGGCAATCACCAGCAGGGCGGCGCCGGTGCCGGCGGGAATCACGTCGTAAAAATCGCCCCCGATTTGCAGGGCGCTCTGGCAGGAGGTGGCCAGGGCAAAGGGATGGCAGACCGGCAGGCGCGCGGGCAGCAGCGAGCGCTGGATATCAGCGGCAATCTCCAGCTCGCGCCGGGTGACGCGCGCGGCGGTGCGCTCATTCAACAGGCGCGCATTGACAATTTGAATGGCCAGGAAATCCACGAAGGTGTGGAGCAGGTTCACTTGCGCGGCAGTGAATGGGCGGTGGGCCGCAAGCCGGCCCAGGGCGGCGGTGCCCACCAGTTGGTCGGCCACGTAAAATCCGTGGCAGATGCCGTTGCCCACGGGCATGGCCGCCCGGAGCGGATCGTCCTGGTGGAGCGGTTCCTCAGGGCTGAACCAGATGTCCATGCGCGAGCGGGCGGCCCGCAGCTCCGCCGACACGCGCCAATCATCCGTCAGGGCGATGGGCGGGAGCGGGGACGGATTTTCCGCCGGCAGCACCAGGGTGGTTTCCAGGCGCTTGCCGTTCGAGGAAAGCAGGCGCAAGACCACGCCATCGGCTTCGGCGATTTGCAGCAGATCGCGCAGCAGGCGCTGGGAAAATTCGGCCTGATCGGTGTGGCCGCCGAGCTCGGAGCTGTAGCGGAACACGGCCACGAGGCTCTCGTAATTGGCCGCCAGCTCGGCGGTCATTTCGGTGAGCGCGGTTTCGGCCTCGGCCAAGCGGCGTTGCAGATCGCTGGTGTCGGGCAGGAGGTTGGTCCGGGCGGGGCGCGCCCGGCGCAGCACCAGGGTGTTCTGTCCGGGATGCCGCAGATAAAACATTTCGTCGGTGAGCGACTTCATCAAGTACAGCCCGCGGCCATGCTCCGCGTCCGGCGCGGGCAGGACGATTTCCGCAGGCAGATTGAAGCCATCGGTGTGATCCGCCACGCGCGCCTCCAGTTCGCGGGGGCCGGCGGAAAGTTCAAACCCGATGGGCTGGTGCCGGGCGGCGGGCCGGACGTACTTCACGGCGTTGTTGCCGGCTTCGATGAGCGAGAGTTCCCAGGCTCCCAGGTCCGCCTCCGACAGGCCCAATTCGCCCAGCCAGGTGCAGATTTGGGAAACGCCGGTGCGCACGGCGGAAAATTCGCAGGCGGTTTCCACCCGCAGCGCAATCCGGTGTTCGACTCGAGATTCAATGGCGTTCAAGGTTATGGAGCCAGTTCACACGATTGCCCGGCATTTGTCAAAATGTCAAAAACGGAAAAAATGCCGTTCGACGACCATTGCGAGGGATGACATCTGGCGAAGTGATAAATGTGATATTACGGGGGTTTCAAGAAGGTTTCAGGTTGAAGGTTTCAGGTTTCAGGCCAAACAGATCCGGGTTTAACCCGAACTCCGAAGTGGGCAATGAAACCGAAAAGACCCGCCGCGCGCCCAGCGCGGTAGGGCGCGTCACTCCGTGCGCGCCGCGCCTGCAACCAGCGGGTGCAAAATTTCTCCGGTGCTGCCTTCCCGCCCCGCTGCCGATCAAGGCCTTCCTCGCGTTTCCCGTCCCAACTTCGGAGTTCGGGTTTAAGGGAGTTGGGTTCAGGCGACCGGTTGGTGGGTGTGTTCATGGCTGTTTCAACGTGTAAAAAGTGATATTGCGGGGGTTTTTGAGGATGACAACGAGGTCGGTTGTGCCCGATACCGATGCGCGATGGCGCGCATCGGTTCCGACCGCGAGGCGCGGTCGGAAACACGCGAGGGCGCGTGTTCTCCCCGGGCAACGATTGACCGCAGGTTGCTTGACGGGTGTTTTTTTGGGGTGTGCATGCGTGTTTCATGGTGATAAAAGTGTTATTTCAGGGGTTTTCGATGTTTTCGCGAACCGGGTTGGGGGTGGACAGAGTCGCGCTGCGACTCTGTTTGCCTGCGGAGCAGGCACTTTGAGGCGTGGCTTCGCCCATGGACTGGCGGGTGATTTCATGCCGTTGCAAAGTGTAAAAAGTGATATTGCGGGGGTTTTTGATAATTTCAGTTTGGGAATGACGAATGACGAATGTTGAATAATGAAAGAATGACGAAGCACCAATGACGAATGGTGTCCGCTGGCAAAAAGAGCGCCTCACCCGTTCCGTCCGGCGGGTCGCCGGACGGTACGGGCCAGTGGCCCGTGCCACCCTTGTTTGCAAACGCTCGTTCATGGTGATAAAAGTGTTAATTCGGGGATTTTCGGGGGAAGTGTTCAGCCGGGACCCCGGAGGGGGCTGATACAGGAAGAAACGGACGGGAGGCAGCTCTGGATATGACCACCCCTCACCCTCAATCCCTCTCCCCGTTGAGGGGAGAGGGAAGCCAGTGGCGACACAGTCGGGCATCTTGGGCGCTTTGGCTACGAACGTAACATGTTGTAAAAGCAGGCACTTGCATAATTTGTTTCTTAAGAGTGAAGCATTGGGATGGCGGCGGTTGGGAATGGAAGCCGCCTACAATTGTACGATTCTGGGGTGGCGGCGCGGGTGGCCGTTTCGTCGGGCCGGTGGCCCGACGGGACGGGCGGGTCGCCCGTGCCACCCTTTCCAATTTCGGAGTCCGGGTTGAAGCCATACGCCGTGGGGATCATTCCGGCGTTATTGCGAATGGAACAACAAAGGCGGGATTGGCGGCGGCCGTTTGCCGATTTGGGACTCGCGGGCGGGACGCCTGCGCCACTAGAAGATTTGCTTGTGAAAAAAATCACAAGATTGAACTTGATGGCTTTGGGCAGGGATATTAGCCTTGTGTCACGCCTGTTTGCAGGTGCGACGCAGGTGTGATTAAATAACAAGATGCAGGCTCAAACCGAACAAACCGAATTCGGCTACAATTCAAAGATCGAAGGCGATATCGTCCTGACGACGGTGGACGCCGCGCTCGCTTGGTTTCGCAAGAATTCCGTGTGGCCCATGCCCATGGGGCTGGCTTGCTGCGCGATTGAATTGATGGCGGCGGGGGCCAGCCGGTATGATATTTCCCGGTTTGGCTCGGAGGTCATGCGGTTTTCCCCGCGGCAGGCGGATTGCATGATCGTGGCCGGCACGGTGACGTATAAAATGGCGGCGGTGCTCCGGCGCATTTGGGACCAGATGCCGGAACCCAAATGGTGCATTGCCATGGGGGCCTGCGCCTCCACGGGCGGCATGTATCGCAGCTACGCGGTTTTGCAGGGGGTGGACAATATTGTGCCGGTGGATGTGTATATCAGCGGGTGCCCGCCGCGGCCGGAGGCGGTGCTCGACGCGCTGATGAAAATCCAGGACAAGATTGGCAAGCAACCCGTTTTGCAGGACACGGTCATTGCCCGGGCGCTGAATCTTCAAGGTGTGAGCCAAGCCAAAGAATAAATATGACCGCCCGCGAAACTGCCAACGCCCTTAAAGCCAAGTTTGGTGAGTTGATCTCCGATCCCACGGAGTTTCGAGGGGAAATCTCGGTGCATCTGGCGGAGGCCGAAAAAATCGCGGAGGTTTGCCGTCACGCCAAAGGCCTGGGGTTGGATTATCTGGTGGACATTTCCAGCGTGGACAATTATGGCGAAGACCCGCGCTGGACCGTGGTGTACCATCTCCGGAGCGTCGTTAGCGGCATTGAGGTCAGGATTAAAACCAGCGTTAACGAGGAAAAATCGGAGCTGCCGAGTGTGATTGGAGTCTGGCGCACGGCCAACTGGCATGAGCGCGAGATTTACGATATGATGGGCATCCGTTTTGCCGGGCATCCGGATTTGCGGCGGATTTTGATGTGGGAAGGTTATCCGTATCATCCGTTGCGGAAGGATTTTCCGCTGGCCGGCAAGCCGACGGAATTGCCGGGCGTGGCGTTTACGCGGGTGACGCCGATGGAAGGCGGTCCGTTTGTGACGGTCGCGGGCGGGAAGGATTCCATTGAGCGCGAACCGCGGGTGCAGGTGCCCGCGGGGGCGGAACCCGGCGTGAGCGACAAACGCCACGTGACCCAATGATTTTATGGCTCAAACGCTTCGCAACCAAGCAGCGCAGCCAGGTTTATTTTAATGAGCAGCCCGCAAAACATTGAGATTGGTGATTCTGCCGCGCGCGTGGCGCAGGCGGCGGAAGAGCTTCAGGACGCGCAGGGCGAGAAGATGGTCCTGAACGTGGGGCCGTCGCATCCCGCCACGCACGGGGTGTTGCGCATTGTGCTGGAGCTGGATGGCGAAGTGATCACCAAAGCTGATCCGGACGTGGGTTATCTGCATCGCGGCGATGAAAAGATCGCCGAGAACATGACCTACACCCAGTTCATTCCGTACACGGACCGGCTGGATTATCTCGCGCCGCTGGCCAATAATGTGGCCTACGCCCTGGCGGTGGAGAAGCTGCTGGGGGTGGACAAAAATTTGCCGCCCCGCTGCCAGTACATCCGGGTGATGTGCTGCGAGCTGGCGCGGATCTCCGCGCATTTGCTGGGCTTGGGGGCGTTCGCCATGGACACGGGGGCGGTGACGGTGTTTTTGCTGACGTTCACGGAGCGCGAAAAAATCTACAACCTGGCCGAGGCGGCCAGCGGCGCGCGCTTGACGACGAGTTACACGCGCATTGGGGGGCTGATGCGTGATATTCCGCCGACGTGGTGCGCGCAGGTGCGGCAGTTTTGCGATGAATTTGAGGTGGCGCTGGCGGAGGCGGAGACGCTGCTGACCCGCAACCGCATCTGGGTGGACCGCCTGCGGGATCTCGGCGTGATCTCGAAGGAGATGGCCATTGATTACGGTCTGAGCGGCCCCAATCTGCGGGGCAGCGGCGTGAACTGGGATTTGCGCAAGAACCAGCCGTATTTGTGTTACGCGGACCTGGAGTTTGAGGTGGCGCTGGGATCGGTGGGCGATTGCTATGACCGCTATCTGGTGCGCATGGAGGAAATGCGCCAGTGTGTGCGCATCCTGCGCCAGTGTCTGCAAAAGATTCCCGGCGGCTGGGCGAACGACGCCCAGGAGCCGGTTTCCCTGCCGGATGGAAAAATCACGCTGCCGGCCAAGCAAAAAGTGCTGTCGAGCATGGAGGAATTGATTCATCAATTCATGCTGGTGACGGAGGGCGTGAATTGTCCGCCTGGCGAGGTTTATTTCGGACATGAAAATCCGAAGGGCGAGCTGGGCTTTTACATTCAGAGCAAAGGCGGCGGCGTGCCGTACCGCCTGAAGATTCGTTCCCCCAGTTTTATTAATTTGAGCATTCTGGGCGAGCTGATGCCGGGGGCCATGATCAGTGACCTGCCGGTGATTCTGGGCTCGCTGGACTTTGTGATGGGAGAAAGCGACCGATGAGTTTCCAAGCCACACCTGAACTTGAAGCGGAAGTCAACGAGTTGATCTCGCACTATCCGGTGAAGCGCGCCGCCTCGCTGATGGTGCTGCACGCCATCCAGGAGAAGCACGGCTGGATTTCGCAGTCGGCGGTGGAGTGGACGGCAAAGAAGCTGGAGCTCCAGCCGATCAATGTCTATGAGATCGTGACGTTTTACCCGATGCTCCGGCAGGAGCCGCAGGGCAAATACAGCATCAAGGTCTGCCGCACGCTGAGTTGCGCGCTGGGCGGCAGCCAGCAATTGCACCATCATTTTTGTGAACGGCTGGGCCTGGACGCGCACAAGCATGGTCCGCAAACGACGAAGGACGGCAAGTTCACGGTTGAATTCGTGGAATGTCTCGCGAGTTGCGGCACCGCGCCGGTGATGATGGTGGGCGACCAGCTTTACGAGGGGGTGACGCAGGCCCGGGCGGATGAAATCGTGGCCGGGTGCAAATAAGCGATGGCCACCGGACGAAAAAATGAGCGCAACAAGGCTAAAAGACTGGAGGGCATCCGGTTTCAAATGGTGAATCGTAAATTTGAAATCGCAACTGTCGAATGGCTGCCCGACATGGATTTGAACCATGACAAGCAGATTCAGAGTCTGCTGTGCTACCGTTACACCATCGGGCAGTGATGGGGCGATTAGAGTAGAGAATTTTGAGTAAGAGTCAAGTTGCTATGGCGCAAGAATACAAAATGATTTTGAAACATGCCGATGAGCCCGGGTACACCCCGGACATCGAATGCTATCTGCGTCATGGCGGCTACGCCGAATTGAAGAAGGCGCTGGCCATCGCGCCCAAGGACCTGGCGGATGGCAAAAAGCTTTCGCCCCAGGAGCAGATTCGCGAAGACGTGAAAATCTCCGGCTTGCGCGGCCGTGGCGGGGCCGGGTTTTCGTGCGGCCTGAAGTGGAGTTTTGTGGATCGCAAGAGCGGCAAGCCGATCTACCTGATTTGCAACGCCGACGAATCCGAGCCGGGGACGTTCAAGGACCGCCAGATCATCCACAAGGATCCGCATCAACTGGTGGAGGGCATGATCATCTCGTGTTACGCCAACGACGTGAAGCTGGCGTACATTTACATCCGTGGCGAAATGCCCGAGGGCGCCCGGATTTTGAATCGCGCCCTGAAAGAGGCCCGCGAAAAGAATTTCCTGGGGAAGAACATCCTGGGCACGGGTTACGATTTGGAGATCCATGTGCATCGCGGCGCGGGGGCCTACATCTGCGGCGAGGAAACCGGTCTGATCGAGTCGCTGGAAGGCAAGCGCCCGTATCCGCGCATCAAGCCGCCGTATTTCCCGGCGGTGCTGGGTTTGTGGATGTGCCCGACCATCGTCAACAACGTGGAAACGCTGTGCAACGTGAAGCATATCGTGGGCATGGGCGGCGTGGAATTCGCCAAGCTCGGCACGCCCAACAACACCGGCACGCGCATCGTCAGCCTGAGCGGCCAGGTGAAACGGCCGGGGTACTATGAGATTGAAGTCGGCAAGGCCACGCTGGGCGAACTCATCAACGATCCGAAATTTGGTGGTGGATTGCTGGATGGCCGCAAATTGAAGGCGATCATTCCCGGCGGTTCGTCCTCGAAGATTTTGAAGGCGGGGGAAAAATTCAAACTCAAGAAGAAGGACGCCGACGGCAAGGAAATCGTGGTGGAAACGGACATGCTGGATCTGCCCTACGATTTTGATTCACTGGCGCAGGCCGGCACCATGAGCGGTTCCAGCGCCATCATTGTGATGGATGACACGGTGGACATCGTGGAGGCCCTGGCCAACCTGTCCGAGTTTTATGCGCACGAAAGCTGCGGCCAATGCACGCCCTGCCGCGAAGGCTCGCTGTGGATGAGCAAGACGCTGCACCGTCTGACCCATGGCGAGGGCCGCGCTGCCGATGCCGATTATCTGGGGAAAACCGCTGACAATATTCCCGGCGGGCGCACGATTTGCGCCTTCGGCGAAGCCTGCTCCTGGCCGGTGCAAAGTTTTCTGGCGAAGTTCAAGGATGACTTCGTGGCCAAGGGAAAGGCCGATGAGGAGCGGCGAGCGAAGGAGTTTTCCGCGCCACTTGAAACGAAACAAGTGGCCGCGCATCCCTGATTTTTTATTATGAACCGCAGAGGCGCAGAGACGCAGAGTTTCAAGGCCATCACTGAACAGGTGATTGGTGCCTGTATTGAGGTTCATCGCGAGATCGGGCCGGGATTGCTGGAGTCAGCTTATGAGGAATGCCTCTGTTACGAACTTTCCCAGCGCTGGATTTCTTTTGAGCGGCAGAAACCGCTTCCGGTGAAATATAAGGGAGTTCTTTTGGATTGTGGTTATCGGCTGGATTTGGTGGTGGAAGAAAGAATTATTTTGGAATTGAAGGCGGTGGAAGCACTATTACCGGTGCACAAGGCGCAGGTGCTGACCTACTTGAAGCTGGCGGGTTTGACCCTCGGCGTGCTGATTAATTTCAATGTGCCGGTGCTGAAAGATGGCATTAAACGCATCGTCAACAATTTTAATGATTTCTCTGCGTCTCCGCGTCTCTGCGGTGATATAAAAAACATTTAGTCTGTGACGACACAAGAAACATCAAAGCCCGCCGCGCCCGCGATTGAAAAAATCAAGGTGCGGGTGGATGGGCGTGAAATTGAAGTGCCGCGCCTTATGGCGGACTGGTCCGGCAAGCTCACGCCCACGACCATGATCCAGGCGACCGAACTGGCCAAGGTGGATGTGCCGCATTACTGCTGGCATCCCAAGCTGCCCGTGGCCGGCAACTGCCGCATGTGCCTGGTGGAATTTGGCACGCCCGCGCTCGGGCCGGACCGCAAGCCGTTGCTGAACCCGGATGGCACGCCGAAAATCGCCAAGTCGCCGCGTCCGGCCATCTCCTGCGCCACGCCGATCTCCCCCGGGATGGAGATTTACACCAAGACGCCGGCGGTGAAACAGATGCGCGAGGGCGTGCTTGAATCGCTCCTCATCAATCATCCGCTGGATTGCCCAATATGCGACCAGGCGGGCGAATGCAAGTTGCAGGAATATTCCGTGGATTACGGCCAGAGCGCCAGCCGCTTCGTGGAAGCCAAGGTCCACAAGCCCAAGGCGGTGGACCTCGGGCCGCGCATCATGTTCGACGCCGAACGCTGCGTGCTCTGCACCCGCTGCATCCGCTTCACGCGCGACATCGCGCACGATGATGCGCTGGGCATCATCAACCGGGGCAGTTACAACACCATTGCCACGTTCCCCGGATTGCCGTTTGACAACAATTACACGCTCAACACGGTGGACATCTGTCCCGTGGGCGCGCTGACCTCGAAGGATTTCCGGTTCAAGATGCGCGTGTGGTTTCTCAAGGACACCAAGAGTCTGTGTACCAGTTGCGGCACGGGGTGCAACATTTTGATCGGCTCCCGCGAAGAAAAGATTTTCCGCTACACGCCGCGCGAAAACGAGGCCGTCAACGGCCCGTGGATGTGCGATGCCGGCCGGCTTAATTACCAGTGGATCCAGCGCGCGGATCGTTTGCGGGAGGTGCTGGTGCGCGGCCAGAAGACGACCTGGTCCACGGCGCTCAACGAGCTTGCAGACAAGTTGAAGCAGGCCCCGGCTGGTTCCGTGGCCATCATCGCCTCGGCCCGCCAGACCAACGAGGAACTCTGGCTGATCGCCAAGTTGAAGGCCAAGCTCGGTGCCATCAGTGATGCCATACCGCGCTTTGGCGAGGGCGACAAGCTGCTGGTCAGCCAGGATAAAAATCCGAACACCAACGGCGCGCGGCTCACCGGCATTTGTTTCACCGAGATGGGCATCAATTTGACCCGGATCGCCGATGGCATCACGCAGGGAAAAATCAAGACGCTGCTGGTGTTTGGTGAAAACCTCGCAAAACGCGGCGTGAGCAACACCCAACTGCGCGAGCGCGAAACGATCAGCGAAGTGGTGGAGGAGCATGGGCTGACGGCGGAAGTGCTCGCGAAGCTGGAAACCCTCGTGGTCAGCGACATTCTGCCGAATGAAACCACCAAGCTGGCGCATTACATTTTGCCCGGCTGCGCGCCCGCTGAAAAGCGCGGCACGTTCACCAACGTCAAGGGCCGCGTCCAGAAATTCATGAAAGCCGTGGAAGCCCCCGGCGACGCGCGGCCGGAGTGGGAATTTTTGCACGCTCTCGTCCATCATGTCACCGGCCAGAATGGCTTTGTGAGCATTGAAGGCTTGTTCAACCAAATGGCCAAGGAAGTGCCCGCGTTCAACGGTTTGACGTGGGCGGCCCTGGGCGACACCGGCGTGACGGTGCAAATCTAACATGCTCCTGAACTTCATCATCTTTAGCCTGGTCAAGATCGCCGTTGTGGTGGGCGTCGTGCAGGGCCTGGTCGCCTATTCGGTGCTGGCCGAGCGCAAGATTTCGGCGTGGATCCAGGACCGCGTGGGGCCCAACCGCACCGCGCCGCCGTTCGCAAAATACCTGCCCATCGTCGGCCCCCTCCTCACGCGGTGGGGGATGTTCCAGCCGCTGGCGGACGGGTTGAAATTCCTGTTCAAGGAAGACTTCACGCCGGCGGGGGTGAAGCAGGTTTATTTCTGGCTCGCGCCGGCGGTAACGGTCATTCCGGCGATGCTGACCGTGGCGGTCATTCCGTTTGGCTCCATGCTGGGCCAGCAGAAGATGGTGATCGCGGACTTGAACGTGGGCATCCTCTACACGTTCGGCATCGTTTCCATGGGCGTGTATGGCATCGTGCTCGCCGGCTATGCGGCCAACTCGAAATATCCCTTCTTCGGCGGCATCCGTTCGAGCGCCCAGATGATCTCGTATGAAATCTCGATGGGCATGTCGGTCATTCCGGTGCTGCTGATTGTCGGCAATTTGAATTTAAGCACCATTATTCAGTGGCAGGGCAATCACGGCTGGCTGGTGTTTTACGCGCCGCTCGCCTTCATCATTTTCCTGGTCGCCTCGTTTGCGGAAACCAACCGCACGCCGTTTGACTTGCCGGAAGCCGAGACCGAACTCGTTGGCGGCTATCACACGGAATACAGCTCCATGAAGTTCGCGCTGTTTTTCCTCGCCGAATATTCCAACATGGTTTCCTCCTCGGCCATGATGGTGACGCTGTTCTTCGGCGGCTGGACGCTGCCGTTCTGGGGGCTGGATCAGCCGGCGCAGACGCTGCCAATGGGGGTGGCGCACATCCTGATTTTCCTCGCGAAGATGCTGTTTTTCATGGTCGTGTTCATCTGGGTGCGCTGGATGTTCCCGCGTTTCCGGTACGACCAATTGATGGATTTGGGGTGGCGGCGGTTTGTGCCGCTTGCCTTGGTGAACATTTTAATCACGGCCGTCTGGCTGTGGCTGAGGAGTTGATATGGCCATTACCGTCAACCGCAAACCGCTGACTTTTTGGGAGAAGCTTTATCTGCCGGCCATTGCCGGGGGATTGAAGGTCACCGCCAAACATGCCTGGGGCTCGTTGTTCCAGGGCAAACAGGTGACCATGCAATATCCCGAGCAAAAATGGGACGTGCCCACGGGCTATCGCGGCGCACCCTATTTGGTGAAGGACCAGGATGACAAGACCAAGTGCGTCTCCTGCCAGCTCTGCGAGTTCGTGTGCCCGCCGAAGGCCATCCGCATCACGCCGCCCGGCGACAGCGGCCTGAAGCCGGACCGCACCAACGCGGAAAAGATGCCGCTCGAATTCGAGATCAACATGCTGCGCTGCATTTATTGCGGTTTCTGCCAGGAAGTCTGCCCCGAGGAGGCGATCTTCCTCAAGCAGGACTGGTCGCATGTCGGGGTCAGCCGCGAGGAGCTCATTTACAACAAGGAAAAACTGCTGTCGCTCGGCGGCACCAGCCCCGGCATCCAGAAATGGAAACACAAGCTGGAGGAGGCCCGGGAGCAGGAGAATTTCCCGGTGAAACTTTGATCCATGGAAGCCATTAATAACCTGCTCGGTGGCAGCACGGTGCCGGACGTCTTGTTCCACGTCTTTGCGGCGCTGACGCTGTTGTGCGGCCTGCTCGTCATTGCCAATCCCTTCAGCCGCAGCCCGGTCACCAGCGCCATGTTCCTGGTCCTGACCATCATCTCCATGTCCGGCTTGTTTGTGTTGCTGCATGCGTTCTTTCTCGCGGCGGTGCAGATCATCGTTTATGCCGGCGCGGTCATGGTGCTGTTTCTGTTTGTCATCATGCTGCTGGATTTGAAGGAGGAGGCGCGGCGCAAGCTCAAGCTCTTTGGGCTGGTGGCCGGCGTGATCGCCGTGGGCGGAATTTTCTCGGCGTTTCTCAAATCGCTAGCCTCGGTCAAGCCGCTCGCGGATCCGCAGGCCCTGAGCGAAACCGGCGGCGACACCGTGTCGCTCGGCCATTTGCTGTTCACGAATTACACCCTGCCGTTTGAAATCGTCTCCGTGCTCCTGCTGGTGGCGATGATCGGCGTGATCCTGCTGAGCAAGAAGAAACTGGAATAGCCGGGAAGGAAAATTAGCCACAAAAGAACACAAAGAAAAACATGAAAACGATCAATGAATTGTGCGATACCGTCCGGGAGACGGCGTATGCCATTCATGTTTATCATGGCTGAAATTTTGTATGCACGTCGGACTTGAACAATATTTGACCGTCAGCATCCTCCTGTTTTGCCTGGGGCTGCTGGGGGTGGTTTTGCGGCGCAACCTGCTGGTGATGTACATGTCGCTGGAGCTGATGCTCAACGCGGCCAACCTCGCGCTCGTGGCCTTTTCGCGGTTCAATGACAAGCTCGATGGCCAGGTGCTGGTGTTTTTCATCATCACCGTGGCGGCGGCGGAAGTGGCGGTGGGCCTCGCGCTGATTGTGGCCCTGTTCCGCAAACACCAGTCCGCGCATGTCGAGGATTTGACCAGCATGAAACTCTGACGGATGAAATACGATTACCTACCCTGGCTGATTTTGTTCCTGCCGCTGCTGTCCGCGGCCGGGATCACGCTTTTCACGCTGCACAGCAAAGTCGTCAGCAGTTTAATTTCCATTGGCGCCATCGGCATTGGTTTCGTGCTCACGCTGTGGTTCATCAGCGCCAATGGCATGCATCCCGCCCTGACCGCCGTAACCGAAACCAAGGTCAACTGGCTTTCCATTGGCCGCCTGAGCGTGGATTTCGGCCTCAAGCTCGACACCTTGAGCCTCATGATGATGCTCGTGGTCACCGGGGTCGGCGGGGCGATCCATATTTATTCCTTCGGCTACATGCACGACGACCGCAGCATGGCGCGCTTCTTCGCCTGCTTGAGTCTGTTCACCTTCTCCATGCTCGGCATCGTGCTGGCCAATAATTTCCTGATGATGTTCATCTTCTGGGAATTGGTCGGCATCTCCAGCTACCTGCTCATCGGTTTCTGGTTTGAAAAACCCAGCGCGGGCGACGCGGCCAAGAAAGCCTTCATCACCAACCGGCTCGGCGACTTCGGTTTTCTCGCCGGCATCCTGATGGTTTGGGGGATTCTCGGGTCCTTGAATTTCAGTAACCTGCAAACCGCGATGACCGCGAATGCCGCCGCCCTCGGCACCAGCGCCACGATCGCGGGCCTGCTCATCTTCTGCGGGGCCATGGGCAAATCGGCGCAATTCCCGCTGCATGTGTGGCTGCCGGACGCCATGGAAGGCCCCACGCCGGTTTCCGCGCTGATCCACGCCGCCACGATGGTGGCGGCGGGTGTGTACATGCTTTGCCGCGCGTTATTCCTGTTCAATCCGGCTTCGTTGCAGGTCATCGCCTGCATTGGCGGATTCACTGCCTTGCTCGCGGCGCTCATGGCGGTGCAGCAAAATGACATCAAGCGCATCATTGCTTACTCAACCCTGTCGCAACTCGGTTACATGGTCATGGCGGTCGGCCTCAGCGGGCCCACGCCGGCGATGTTCCATTTGACCACGCACGCCTTTTTCAAGGCGCTGTTGTTCTTGAGCGCCGGCTCGGTCATCCTCGGCATGCACCACGAGCAGGACATCTGGCAGATGGGCAATCTGCGCAAGAAGATGCCGGTCACCTTTTGGACGTTCACGCTCGGCGCGCTGGCCTTGTGTGGCTGCCCCTTTCTCAGCGGCTTTTACTCAAAAGACTCCATTTTCGCCCAAGCCTTGGAACAGGCCCGCAGCCATCCCGCGCTGGGTTACACCTTGTTCCTGGTGGCGGTGTTCGTTGCCGCCTTGACCACGTTTTATACTTTCCGGCTGTTTTTCGTGGTGTTCTATGGCAGGGAAAAGTCCCACGCGGCCGAACATGCGCATGAATCCTCGTGGGTCATCAAGGGACCGCTGATCGCCTTGGCGGTCTTTTCCGTGGTGGGCGGTTATATTGGAATTGGGAACAGCTACAATTCCCAGTTCGTTCCTGGCGAGCCTGAATCCCGCACACTCTTGCAGCAAGTGTTTGAGCCGTTCCTCAACCCCATCCCGATGGCGTTCGGGTTGGTCGCATTCGCCGCCGGCCTGTTCCTGGCCTGGACAATCTACAAGAATGCCGCCGCTGATCCCCTGCCCGCCAAGCTGGGCGCGCTGGCCCGGGGCATGAATAAACGGTTCTATTTCGATGAATTCTATGAAGCCACGTTCATTCGTGGGCATGATGTGATCGCGGCGGCCATGGCTTGGTTTGATGGCTGGATTATTGAGGGCGGGTTGGTGGTGATTCGGGGAACGACGGATTTGATCGGTCGCGCCCTGCGGCTCATGCAAACCGGCAATCTCCAGACCTACGCCTTCCTGTTCATCTTCGGCGTGGCCCTCTTGCTCTATTTTGTACTCCACTGATGAACCCGATTTTTCAAAAAGATAATCAAACCGTCATGAACAGTGACACAAATACGCAAAAGATGAATGAATTTTCCATGAATGGGTTTTCCTTGCGTCTTTGCGTCTTTGCGCCTTTGCGTTAAAACAATGTCAATTTTAACCTACATCTGGGGAATCCCGCTGCTCGCCGCGCTGGCGCTGGTGCTGGTGCCCCGCAATTATCGGGTCCCCATTCGCGGTATGGCCGTGCTGGCCACGCTCATCTCGGCCGTGCTGGCCATCAAGATGTTCTGCCTGTTCGCACCCGGGGCCACCGGCTACCAGTTCGAACAGCAGATTCCGTGGGTGACCTCCCTTGGCATCAGCTATCACGTCGGGGTGGACGGCATCAATGTGGGCCTGATTCTGATGGGGGCCATTGTGGCCCTGGCGGCAGCGTTATGTTCCTTTGAAATCCGCTCCCGCGAGAAGGAATTTTACATCCTCCTGCTGCTCATGAGCGGCGGCATACTGGGTGCGTTCGCCTCGCTGGACCTGTTCTTTTTCTATTTCCTGCACGAACTCGCACTGGTGCCCACCTTCATCATGATTGGCGTCTGGGGCCGGGGTGAGAAGAAGAATCTGGCCACGTTTCAGATCACGCTCTACCTCAGCGTGGGGGCGTTGATCGCGCTGCTCGGCTTGATCGCGCTGTACGTGTTGTCCGGCGCGAACACGTTCGACATTCCAAAACTCATCGACTACGTCAAACTCCATCCGCTCTCCGTGAGCGCCCAGAACGCCATCTTCCCGCTGCTGTTGTTTGGCTTCGGCATCCTGGTTTCGCTCTGGCCGTTCCACTCGTGGGCGCCGCTGGGTTATGGTGTGGCCCCCTCGCCCACCGCCATGATGCACGCGGGCGTGCTAAAAAAATTCGGGCTCTACGGTTTGATTCGCATTGCCTTGCCCCTCTTGCCGGCGGCGTTTCATACGCCGGTGCTTGCGCCGGGGGTCTTTACGCATTTTCCGTTGTTTCTGATTCCTGCCGGTTGGCAAACCAGCCTGTTGAGCCTGGGCTGGGTGGATATTCTGGCCCTGCTCTGCGTCGGCAACATCCTCTTCATCGGCTGGGTCGCCATGCGGCAGCGCGACCTCAACCTGCTCATCGGCAATTCCAGCGTGGCCCACATGGGCTTTATTTTCCTGGGCATCGCCAGCCTGAACCTCATCGGGGTCAGTGGGGCCATCCTCATCATGATCGCCCACGGTTTCCTCGCGGCCCTCACCTTTGCCTTAAGTGGTTATATTTATCAGCAGACCGGCACGCTTCAAATGAGTGATCTTGGCGGGCTCTGCCGCAAGCTGCCGTTCATTGGCACCGCCCTCCTGATGGCGGCCATGGCCGGTTGCGGCCTCCCCGGGTTTGCCAATTTCGTCGGTGAAGCCAGCGTGTTCTTTGGTGCCTGGACGGCCTTCCCCACCATCACCATCCTCGCCCTCTGGGGCGGTCTCGTCATCGGCGGCATCTATATGACCCGGGCCATCCGCAACATCCTGCATGGGCCGCTCTCCGAAAAATGGGAATCCTTGACTGATGCCACCAGCCTCTGGCGCAAGCTCCCTTACGCGCTCCTGCTGGCCAGCCTGATTGTCCTCGGTTTCTGGCCGCGTTTGCTGACGGAAAAAATCAACCCGGACGCCGCCCTGGTCGTGGCCAGTTTCCAACCCCCGGCCAATGTCTCCGCGTCCGCCCAACCGCAGGCCGCGCCGCGCGCGGTCACCGGCCAGCAACTCGCCCTTGAGAATAAATGAACGCCTCCCTCATCAGCCTCGAATTCTTTGTGATCGCCCTCGGCCTCGTGCTGATGCTGGCGGACGTGTTCGTGCCCGTGGAACGCCGCCGGTTCATCGGCTACGCTGCCATTGCGGCCCTGGCATTTCTTTTCGCCACTTCCCTGGTGGACGCCTCCGGCCTGACCGGCACCGCCTTTCACGGCGCGTTCGTGAATGATGGACTGGCGCTCTTTTTCAAGCGGCTGTTTATCGTGGCGGCCATTCTGGTGCTCTTCATTGCCATTGAATTCTCCGACCGCATCGTCGCGGCCGCGGAATATTATTCCCTCATCCTGTTTGCGCTGGCGGGGATGCTTTTTGCCGCATCGTCCAACGACTTTGTGATGCTGTTTGTCTCCATCGAACTCATCACCATCACCTTTTACGTCCTCGTCAGTTTCCAGCGCAGCAAACGGGTGTCGCTTGAAGCCGGCGTCAAATACCTGATTCTTGGCGCGCTGTCCTCGGCCTTCATGATCTTTGGCATCGCGTTGATTTGGGGCACCACCGGCAAGTTGAATTTCAACGAACTCGCGGCCGTGGCCGCCCAATATGCCGACACGCGCATCTTCCTGCTCGGGATCCTGCTCGTGGTCGTCGGCCTCGGCTTTAAGATCGCCGCCTTTCCGTTCCAGATTTGGGCGCCGGATGTTTATCAAGGCGCGCCCACGCCCACAACGGCCTTCCTTGCCATCGGCTCCAAGGCGGCCGGCTTTGTCCTGCTGATCCGCCTGCTGTTCACCGCCGTGCCCGCTGTGACCGCCCACTGGGCCAACCTGCTGATCATGATTTCCGGCATCACCATTCTCTATGGCAACCTCTGTGCGCTGCCGCAGCAGAACATCAAACGCCTGCTCGGCTACTCCAGCATTTCCCACGCGGGCTATCTGCTGCTCGGCGTGGCCGCGCTCAACCTCAGCGGCCAGGCGGCCATCATGTATTATCTCGCCGGTTACCTGTTCACCGTGCTGGCGGGTTTCCTGGTCATCGCCCTGGTGCTTCGTCATCTCGAACGCGAGGACATCGCTGGCCTGGCGGGTTTGAGCCAGCGTTCGCCGCTGCTGGCCGCCACCATGACCATCTCCTTGGTTTCGCTTGCCGGCATTCCGCCGCTCGCGGGTTTTTTCGGCAAGTTTTTGCTCCTTAAATCGGTGGTGGAAGCCGCCCGGACCACCGGCAACCATGGATACTATTGCCTCCTCTTCACCGCCTTGGCTGGCGTGGTGATTTCGCTCTACTATTATTTTCGCGTCATCAAGACCATGTATTGGAATCAGGAGGCCAAAGACCTCTCCACGATTGAACTTTCTGCGCCCGCCATGCTCACGGCCTGGATTTGCATCGGGGGTATTTTCTGGGTGGGTCTGTTTCCCAACACCCTCCTCAACCTGGCCACCGCCGCCGCCACCGCCCTGAAAATCTAACTGACCGCCGAGACGCAGGCGCAGAGATGAGAGGGAGTTGCCGGGGGTGACGATCTTGTGGATTATAGCGCGGGAATGGTTGCCACCTTGGAACGCCACGTCTTATCCCGCGCCCATCAGGCCCTGCGCCCGGAAATTTTTGCGCGCATCACCGAAAAACTCGTGTTCCACCGCCTGAGCTATGAGCATCAGTTGGAGATTGCCGGGAAATTTCTGGCCCGCGAGAGGGAATTTCTGGCCGGGCGCGGCCACCCGCTGGAACCGGACAAATCCGTGCTGCCGTTTCCTCGTGCGCAAGGGATTCCATCCCAAGCTCGGCGCGCGGCCGATGCGGGATGGTCTGGCAAAAAAGCCGAATAAACGGGTGCTTGGCTGGCCGTCAGACCGCTGGTGGTCATCGCGCTCATCGTGCAACGTTTCATAAACCATGAATGGCCGGACGAAACCGCAGGCTGTTTCCGGCCAGCACTTTGCGCAATCCCGGTTTGGCTGCGAACGCTTGGGCATTGATGCTGAATATTTTTCGATGCTTTTACCCCGGCAGGCAAGCGTAAAATGATAGCTATTATCCGGGGAAGTCAGGTTGGTTCTCCACTACGCCGTGGCCGGCGATGCCCAAGCCCGGCCGTAACTTTTTCAAATATCGCGCCTCTGCGAACTATTAGCGACCATTTGTGCTTCCGGGATAGCACCAGAGTGGATTCTTATTTACGTCATCGACCTCAATATACCAAGTGTCAATCCGAATATAGCTGACGGCTCCACCAAACGCGGCATTGATGGCTCCATTTAGTAACTGTTCAGGTTCTGAAATGAGACCGAGGGAGTTTAGCGGATCACGGGGCGGCGGCTGGAGGCAGGTTGGGCATGAAGGGCTGGCCGATGATCAGTTGATGACAGGCGTCCAAAAGGTTG
>Ga0302319_10000972_pt1 | contig 64433 bp, 35 predicted proteins | sample Bog_T0_2_FD_203319 | JGI IMG/M metagenome (GOLD analysis project Ga0302319, IMG submission 203319) | Peat permafrost microbial communities from Stordalen Mire near Abisko, Sweden - Bog_T0_2 | ecosystem: Environmental > Terrestrial > Soil > Wetlands > Peat | place: Sweden: Abisko, Stordalen Mire...
GCAATACGCGGACTTTGCGCTCTGGCAGAGGCAGTGGTTGCAGGGGGAACTGCTCGAGCGCCAGCTTTCCTATTGGAAGAAACAGCTCGCCGGCGCGCCGCCGCCGCTTGATCTTCCCGCGGACCATCCACGGCCGGCGACTCAATCCGACCTTGCTGGCGATAGGACCATCGCGCTTTCCCATGAGTTATCCGTGAGCCTGAAGGAGCTTTGCCGGCAGCAAGGGGTGACGCTCTTCATGCTGCTGCTGGCAGCTTTCAATGCGCTGTTATCCCGGTTGACTGGCCGGGAGGATATCGTGGTCGGTAGTCCCATTGCGGGGCGCAACAGCCCGGAGACGGAGAACTTGATCGGCTTTTTTGTGAACACGCTGGCGCTTCGCACCGATCTCACCAGCGACCCGGATTTCCGCCAGCTGCTCAACCGGGTTCGCGAAACCACGCTGGGTGCTTACACGCACCAAGACCTCCCATTTGAAAAGTTGGTTGAGGAGATCAACCCGGAACGGCGGCTCGGACATACGCCGCTGTTCCAGGTGATGTTGAACATGTTGAGCATACCGTCAGACCCGCTCGAGCTTAATGGATTCAAGGTGGAGGTGATTCCGTCTGAACAATTCCAGACGAAATTCGATATCACGTTGTATGTGACCGAGACCGGGGAGGGGCTCGGGCTAAAGCTGGTTTATAACGCAGGTTTGTTTGCCGGGTCGCGCATGGAGGAGATCCTTGCGCAATTCGAGCATCTGCTCGCACAGGTCGTGGACCGGCCGCATCTGCGCCTATCCGGGATAAGCCTGCTTACCGATACTGCGCGGGAGATGCTTCCCAATCCGGAGGAGCCATTGCCGCCAGTGGAGTTCGAGGCGGTGACAGAACATTTTTCGCGGCTCGCGGCGCAGGCTCCGGACAAGCTTGCGGTCGCGGCCGGCGATAGCTCGTGGACTTATGGGGCGCTTGACGCAATGACCAACCAGGTGGCGCATTACCTTTGCGCCCACGGCATCGAGTGGGGTGACGTGATTGCCATTTGGGCAGTGCGAGATGCATCGCTGGCCATTGCAATAGTGGCGGCATGGAAGGCCGGCGCGGCATTTGTGATTCTCGACCCTGCCTATCCTCCGGCGCGGCTGCTTGAATTTCTGAGGATTGCGCAGCCGAAGGGGTGGATCGATACGCAGGGTGCGGCGGCGCTTCCTGCCTCGGTCAACCAGTTTGCTGGGGAGCTTGCCTGCCGAATCACGATTCCCTCGGGCAGCGGCAATCCATGTATCCAGGCGCTCCGCGGTTACTCCACGCATCGATCCGCGCGCAGTGTGGGGCCGGATGATCTTGCCTGCATCGCTTTTACTTCGGGATCGACGGGACACCCGAAAGCCATCGCCGGATCGCACCGGCCAATCTCCCATTTTCTTGAATGGCAGTCTACGAAATTCGGATTCACGGGGTCTGACCGGTTCAGTGTCCTGTCGGGTCTTGGCCATGATCCGCTGCTGCGGGACATCCTCGCGCCGCTCTGGGTGGGAGGGGCGGTTTGCTTTCCCCCGCCGGATATCCTCGAGAGCCCGAACCGGCTCAGAGCCTGGATGAAGGAGGAAGCCATCACCGTGTCTCACATGACGCCGTCGGTGGCAGGGATCCTTACGGATTCCATCGATGGCTGTATGCTGCAGGCCCTCCGGTGTCTTTTCCTTGGTGGTGATGTATTACGTGCCGACCTGGTCCGCGATCTTCGCACGGCGGCGCCGGAGGCTCTTTGTGTCAACTTCTACGGCGCCACTGAAACTCCGCAGGCCGTGGCATGCTACATGATCCCGCCCTCCGGAGAAAACAAGGACTCCGGCACAGGTAAGTCCGTGCCGATAGGCCAAGGGATTGAGGGCGTGCAATTGCTGATCCTGACCGCATCGGGAGAAATGGCTGGCATTGGTGAAACCGGCGAAATCTGCGTGCGTACGCCCTATCTCGCGAAAGGTTATGTCGATAACCGTGAACTTACGGCAGACCGATTTATAACCAATCCATTCACGCGGCAGACGGGCGACACGGTCTATAGGACCGGGGATCTCGGACGGTATCTGCCAGGCGGGGATGTTGAATTTCTTGGCCGAAACGATGCCCAGGTCAAGATCCGCGGATATCGAATCGAGACCAGCGAGGTTGAAAGTTGCCTGCTTGGTCACCCATGGGTGCGCGAGGCGGTGGTAATGGCTCGAGAGGGAACAGATGGCGATCAGTGTCTGGCGGCCTATGTTGCTTGCTCCACTGAGAAGGCAACCGACGCCGGCACGCTGCGGGAGTTTTTGCGGCAAAAGTTTCCGGAGTATATGGTTCCTTCGTTATTTGTGTTTCTCGACGCACTGCCATTGTCGGCCAATGGGAAGATCGACCGCAAGGCGCTTCCGGCTCCGGATCGGATCGGCGCGGAATCCGGGCAGGTATTCATGGCGCCGCGCAATGAGTTGGAACTCAAGCTTGTCAGGATATGGGAGGAGTTGCTCGGGCTCCGGGGGGTCGGTGTGAAGAATGACTTTTTCGATCTCGGCGGCCATTCGCTGTTGGGTGTGCGGCTCCTGGCGAGGATCGAGAAGGTTTTTGACAAACGGCTTCCACTTTCCGCCATATTCGAAGCGCGTAACATCGAGCAGCTCTCGGCGGTGCTGCGCAAGGAGGGATGGTTATCGTCATGGTACTCGTTGGTGCCCATCCAGCCATGCGGTTCGCGTCCACCTTTGTTTGGCATCCACGATCTTCATTACAAAGACCTGGCTGGATGCCTTGGAATCGAGCAGCCGATTTACGGGTTGCGTTATGGGCTCGCTGCGCACACACGGGATGGGGTGGCGATCCTGCCTTCCCGGATTGAGGACCTGGCTGCCCATTATGTCCAGGAGATGCGGGCTTTGCAGCCGGAAGGTCCTTACTACTTGATGGGACTCTCCTTTGGTGGCGTGGTGGCATTCGAGATGGCACAGCAACTCCACGCGCAGCGGCAGGAGGTTGCGCTGCTGGCGCTCTTTGACAGTTATCTCTCCCGCAAGGAATACCGTCTGCCGCTCAATAATATCCTTTCCAACTTATTGATGCTGGGACCGGCGGCTGTCGTGGACCGGGTCAAGTACAGGGCGATCCAACTCAGGGCAAAGTTCCGCAAGGGGGGATACGAACCGCACATCCATCACCCATGGGGAGTACAACGCGACCTTGCGGCTGCTTACATACCGAAGACTTATCCGGGCAGGATACTGTTGTTCAAGGCGGCCCAGCCGGGGCCGACCGTGTTTCATAGCTTTGATCCTCCCGAGGTGGGCTGGCAGAAATATGCCGCGGGAGGGTTCGACGTGCATGAAGTTTCCGCTGGCCACATCGGTCTGCTGGAGGATCCGCACGTTCGCGCAGTCGCTGCGACACTGAGGCGCACTTTGCCAGGATGAACCGGGGAGTCCGGCAGTTGAATGCAATTGACTTCGGCTAAAGCCGCAATTGGCAACGCGGGCTTTTTGCCAGACCGCTTGGCAGTAACTCATTCACTCCGACTTCCGCCACCAGGTTGCGGCCCAGGAACTCGAGTAACACTTTGACACGCTCCCGGGAGGGCATTGGCTGAGTTACGACGGCGGTAAGCCCGCGGAAGGGCCCCGCGGCAATCTCGACGGTATCATCGGGCTTGAGCTCGGAGTTGAGAATGATGATTTCATTGCACCCTGCCCTTTCGCGTAATTCCTCCATGATGGAATCTTCGATGCTCGCGATGGTCTTCCCAAAGTGGACGAAAGATGAAATCCCCGGGGTGTAACCAACCCGCCGGTGAAAATCCGGAAAGTAGAAGTGAGCAAAAACGTATCCTGGAAAAAGGGCCTCCGCAAACCATACCGGGCCCCTCCGGGTGGCCCTACGAAAGCGAATTTGCGGTGCGAATACCTTTACTCCCTGCATTTGCCGCAGCCCTGCCGCAGCGAGATGCTCCCGCTTTGGCGCTGTCTTGAGACAGAACCACAACGGCGAATCAATCTCCGCCAACTGGCGATCTGACAAAGTCATGGAACATAGGGCAGCAGGCCGGAGCGGGTATGTCAAGCCATCTTACGATTGGGACCCAATCCGACGGACGGTTTATCTTAGCAGTACTCCGCCGTTTCGTCTCGTGCCCGAGCCTATTTCCGGCTACACGAAAATGCCGTTGTGTTGCTACAGCTTCCGAGTGTCGCGGACCCGCTGCCAGCATCCGAATGCGGCAATGGCAGGCAGCAGCCAAACCCATGCCGCGGGTTCTGGGACCTCGGTAAATGTGAAGCCAGTTACCAGCCCGAGCGTATCGCTCGCGTCGGCTGTGGAGGAGTTGACACCGCTGGCAACCGTGTAAGCCCTTGAAACTCCGTCGCCCGCAACATCCACCGCGTCGAAGTAAGTAGTCAACCCTCCGCCATAATTGCTTACATCCATGAGCAGATTGCCGTTGGCGGGATTATAGAAAAATGGGGTACTCAACTGGATCACGATGTCGAAATTATCCGGCCCGCCCGACGGGCCAGTGGCGGAACTGGACAATGGGAGCGCCGCGCCGTTGGTCCCACCGTAAACGATGGTGTCATTCGAGCCTACGTTATTGGCAAATGTTGTGCTGAGCCCGTCGTCTGCCGCGCGGGTAGTGGAAAGATCAATCCGGATATCCGGGAGGGTGCCGGAGAAGGCAGCCCCGAATGAGGGGTTTGGACGGAAGCTGAGCGCCGTGATCCATTCTCCGCCCGGGTCGACATTGGAGAACTGGGATGAGGCATACACCTGCTGATAGCGCTCGGTCTGGCCAGGGTCCTCGAAAGTGTCGGCTCCGAGGTCGAAGGGAAAAGCGTTGAAGTAAAGGGAGTCCGTACTTGCCGCGCTGTTGGGTGCTACTATAAAGGTATTATCCGCCCGGAGGTATTGATTATTAAGGAGATAGAGGCAGGCGACGGCGATTGTGATTAAACTAAGAGGAGGAGAGTAATGCGTGAAATCTGCGCGGTTCTCCCTTGTAAAGGAGACGCGATTTCCGGAAAAACGGCCGTTTCTCGTCCAGACCCTCATGAGTACAGGACTTCCGTAAGTCGAACGCAGTGCCGGTCACCAAAAAGAAACTTATGTGACTGCATGCGCCTCAATGTTTGAATGTCGGATATCATAACTCAAAAGTAAGCTGGATTCAAGCCATTCTTCACCCGCCGTGTTTCAGGACGGCCAGCATCGCGGCCTGACGAAGCTACTTTTGAACCGCTTAGAGAACCCCAGCGGCACCCTTTGCGGGCGGCGTGGCCAGCGCCGCCGTTGCTTCGCCCAGCAAGGTGCGGGCGATGATCCACTCGTGCCATGTCCCGCGATCCGCTGAGCCGTGGTCCAAGGGGGTGGAGAACCTGTAATTGATGATGTTGCGCGCCTGCAGCAACTCAGACCGGGCCTCGTCGTCCTGGCCAAGCTGGTGGAGGGACATGGCGAGGATGACCCGTGCGGTGGCAATGCGAGACCTTATGTCCGTGGTGCATCCAAGGCAACTGCGCGACCACTGGACGGCTTTGGCAAAATTTCCGCGCCGGTACTCGAACAAGCCCATGGAGATGGAGCGCCAGCCATCGTAATAATCATAGAGCTGAGGGTTCCAACGACCGGGAAAAGGAGCGGCCGCGTCCTGGGCCATCGGATCCAGGGCGGCGAGGAGCTTCGGGTCCGCGGGACGGAGCAGGCACGACTTGAGGAGTAGTGTGGTCACCGGTATCACGTTCTCGGTCGGATGCTTGAAGCGCGCGATCTCCTGCGCGCGGAAGCTTTCGTAGCCGGCCGTGTCATTTGCTTCCACAAGGGCGAGCCCGCAGAGCAACTGATCGCCTGTGAAATCCTTCCAACTGTCGAATTGGTCGAGCCGAAGTGAAGAGGTATAGCAATCGGCCGCCGCCCTCCATTCACCGCGCAAGGCGTGCCACTCGCCCAGCGCCCGCCACGTAGCGGAGGTATCCTTGGTGGGTTGCTGCGGGGAGAGAGTGCCCGATGGGTCGGCCGTGGAGAAGAGATGCTGGCATTCCTGCGCCAGGGCGCGGGCAATGACCCAGTCAAACCAGAACCCGATATCGCCGTTGCCGTATGTGAGGCCTTTCTGAAATTTGGCGTCGATCAATGCCGCGCCTGTGCTCCATTGGGAGAGTGCGAGCGGCTTCTGGTTCATCTGCCAGCAAGACATGGCGAGGATGATGTTGGCCGAGGCGTTGCCGGCTGGATTAAGCCGGGGTGCTGTGAGACTTTGCTGGCAGAGTTGCACCGCTTTGGGATAATCGCCCCGGCGGTAATCCATAAGGGCGAGCGACATGGAGAGCCATGCTGTCCGACTGGTGATGGTGCGGGTAGTTCTTGTGTATTTTGCCAGCGATCGCTCTAGAGTATCGTCAAGGGGTTGAAGATTCTTGAGAAGTTGTGCATCGGGCGCCTGCAGAAGATTGTTTCTGAGAATCCGTTCGGTCGTTGGGTTGTCGATTGTCCCGTACCGTGCAATCGAATCGTGCCGAAGGCGTTCGTAGGCGCTTGCGTCGCCGGTTTCGATCAGTGCGGCGGCCAGTTCGCTGTAATCGGTGGTCGAGGTCGCGACATCCGCCGGCTGATCCGCCTGAACCAACGCCTGGAAGCGCCCGACTGCCTGCGGCCACTGGCCGCTGAGGGCATGCCAGTCACCGAGTGAGCGCAAGAGGTTCGCGAGCTCAAGCGATGGTTTGCTGAGGTCAATCCCGGGCAGGAGTTTTTCCGCGGCGTCAAACTGTTGTTGTGCCGCAAGCAGCCCGGCCTGGGTAAGCCGTTCGCGCACCTCGGCCTCCCTGCGCAATGCCGTCTGCTCGCGCTCGGCGGCCCTCTCCTTGATATACAGGCAGGTGGACGTCACGGTCCCAATGATCAATGCGGCGCTTACGGCAGCCGTGGAGGCGAAGAGGATCCGGTTCCGCCTCACCAGTTTCCTGAGCAGATACCAGCGGGTGGGCGGCCGGGCAAGGATGGGCTCATGGTCCAGATAATGCCGGACATCGGTCGCGAGGGCGTCCGCGGTCTCATAGCGGTGGGTGCGGTCCTTCTCCAGGGCCTTCATGACGATCCAGTCCAGGTCGCCGCGTAATCGTCCCGCAAGCCGGGGCGCACGGACCTGCCGCTGGATCGCCGTCCGGGTGAGGTCATCCTGGCGCAGGGTGTGCAGTTTTGACGACGGACTCTGCGGGTCCTCTTCCATCAGGGTCCGCCGCATTTCGTCCACGCCGGATTTCAACAAATCCCTGCTGTCAAAGGGCGTGGTTCCCGTGAGCAATTCATACAGCAATACGCCCAGGCTGTAGATGTCGCTGCGGGTATCGATATCCAGTCCGCTTGTTTCCATCTGTTCCGGGCTCATGTAAGCGGGGGTGCCGATTAACTGAACGCTTGCCGCCACGAGGGGTTGGTCCGGGAGCCGTTCCTCTGTCGCCTTGGCAATTCCAAAGTCGATCACCTTCGGCACCGGCGCGCGATCATGCATCGTAATGAGGATGTTCGAGGGCTTGATATCCCGGTGGATGATCCCTTTTTGGTGCGCATGCTGGATCGCGTGACAAACCTGGATGAAGAGCTCCAGCCGCTGCTCGATTCCGACTCGGTTCTCGTCGCAGTACTCCGTGAGCTTCACGCCGTTCACCAGTTCCATCACGAAATAGGGCCGTCCTGTTTCCGTTGCCCCGGCATCGAAGACGTGGGCGATGTTCGGGTGCTCCATCATCGCCAGTGCCTGTCGCTCGGCCTCGAACTGAGCGATGACCGACATCGTGTCCATCCCAAGCTTGATGACCTTCAGCGCCACGCGGCGCCGGACGGGTTTCAATTGTTCGGCCATGTAAACGGCACCGCATCCGCCTTCGCCGATTTTTTGGATCAATTGATAACTGCCGATTGTGCTCCCCAGCAGGGCATGCTCTTCGCAAGTCCAATCCGCCGGGGCAGCGATCCCCCTTGACTCGAGTGCGGCGGAGATGGTGGCCGGATCGGGAATGCAATCGGCAAAGAAATCATCCACCCGCTCGCCGGCGCTTACCAGCTTCTCGATCTTTACCATGAGCGTGGTATCCCCGCGGCAGGCTGCCTTGAGGAAAGCGCGGCGCCGCGCCGGGTCGGTCAACTCGCGGGCGGCCTCAAAGAGGGCAAGCTTGCGTTCAAGATCCACTTTCATCGGGCGGCCATCGGGATTTTGATCCATGCAGGCAGACGGCAAAGCGCATGGTCACCCCATCTCCTCGATCCGGTCAAGCAACCATGCCTTTGCGAAGGTCCACTGGCGGCGGACGGTTCGCTCCGCGATGCCAAGGGATTCTGCCGCTTCTTCATTGGTCAATCCGCCGAAGAATTTCATGACGACCAGGCGGGCCATCTCCGGGTACTCCGCCTGCATGGATTCAAGGGCTTCGTCGATCATCAGGATTTTGTCGTCCGGGGTGGTTTCGGCGAGGTCGATCTCGGCAATATCGACCCGCTGGAGGTTGCCACCCCGTTTGATGCAGGACTTGCGGCGGGCGTTCTCGATGACAATGCGACGCATCGCCTCCGAGGCGGCGCCGAAGAAATGGGCCCGGTTCTCCCAGGTTTGGGCGTCTTCCTTGACCAGGCGCAGCCATGCCTCATGCACCAGTGCGGTGGCTTGCAACGTCTGCCCAGGCGCCTCGTGGGCGATCCGGGACGCGGCGAGGCGTCTCAAATGCTCATACACGAGGGGAAGCAATTCCTCGATGGAGTGCGCGCTGCCGCGATTGATCTCCTGCAATACCAAGGTGATTTCGTTCATGGAATCCACGGGGGGAGGGATAACCCGTAGGATGGTAAACCGTAGACGGCTCCGGAGCAAGGCGTAATGGAGTGGCCGGTTGCGATGATGCACCGCAGAGCATATACCACTACAGGGAGGAGCCCAACCACGGGGCGACTACATCCTGCGGGGGGCGTGAAATTATCAGGCGCCCAGCGCTTTGAGACCTTTAGGCGGCCTGCAGCCCATCCATCCGAGTCCGCCGGGAAAAGTTATCGACGGATCTGACGCGTGACGCAGGAGCCTTGCCCTGCTGGCGTTGATAGGATGCCGGAGCCATGCCCATGAGACGCTCGAAAACCAAGCGGAACCGGCGCAGGTCACTAAAGCCACTCATATTGGCTATCTCCGTCAGCGTGCATGTGCTCCTCCCGGTGAGCAGGCGGCTGGCGCGCTCCACACGGCACCTATTGATGAAGGCATAGGGCGTGATGCCCACTCTCTTTAGAAAGTGCTGCTCAAAGGTCCGTCTCGGCATCCTGGCGACATCCAGTAGTTCCTCCACGCCGAATGGCCGGTGCACATTTTCGTGAATATATGCCACTGCCTTGGCAATGCGGGCGTCATCGGTCGCAAGAGTCTCGCTCGAGCGCCGGCAGACAATAGTGCCCGGGGCGACCAGGATTGGTCCATCCGGGGCCGAGCCGCCACCGATGAGCACGTCCATGAGCCGTGCCGCATGCAAACCCACCTCGGCATCGTTGCGTGATACGGTGGAGATCGGCGGATCATGGAATTCCGAAACCGGGTCGTTGTCGACTCCCACCAAGGCGATGTCCTCCGGAATCCGGAAGCCCAGCCGGGCACAAGCATCGGCGGCCATGCAAGCCCTCAAATCGGTGCTCGCCATGATTCCTGCGGGTTTTGGCAGCGCACGCAACCATTCATCAAGTTTTTCCTGCTGCTTCCACATTTCCTGGTGCTGGACGGCGCTGGGCACTTCCAGCACACGGCATTCGCCCCCGGCCGCCTCGATGGTCTCCACAAAGCATTGGCGTCTGACCCGGCTGTACCACATATCGCTCGTACCGTAATAGGCGAAACGCATGAAGTTCCGCTCCAACAAATGCTGCGCTGCAATTCTCGCGATTTCCCTTTGGTCCACCGTGACGGTCGGAAGGTCCGGGACCTCCATGTATGCCGAGAGGTTGACCACCGGCATCGGAAGCGACCGCGCGGTCATTGCTGCTACCTGGTCGGAAATCACAACAAATGCGCCGTCGCACTCGCTATCCCGCAGCCACTCCAGCGAGGTATCCAGCCGCTCGGGCATACGGATAAATGACCAGCCACCCTTCTTGGTGGCATAATCGAGAACACCCTTTAGGATCCGCTCTACAAAGGTAATGCCCGGGGGGAAGGCAAACGCGATCCGCTTGATTTTGCTTTTGGATTTCATTGGGGTTGCTCTTTTGGAAACGTTCCGCTGTACCGGAGTCGTCACATCCGATCAGCTCTTCATGGGAGAGGCTCTGGGTTCAATTTTGAAGTCCATGATGTGGGTAACAACTAGTAATGCGCAAAAGGGCGGCAAATCCGGACAATTGATTTTCGTAAAGCGTCTTCCGGAGGCGAAGCGGAGCGTAAAACGGTCTTGTATCCCGCGCACAACGATTACCGGTTGTGAGGAGTCACCGTTCCGGGTCTGGCCGGTTATGGACACGATCTTTTCGGGATGAGCCGGGGAGTGGCGCGTCCAATCGAGCGGCTCCTCCCGGTCTAGTGTCCTTCTCGCGCTGGGTGACCGGCGTTGTAGAGGATGATATCCCGGCGCAGCGCGGCGGCGAGGGCCGTGTTGGACTGGTACTCGGCGAATTGCAGGGCCGCCTGCGCGGTTTGGACGGCGTTGGGAAATTGGTTGTCGGCGGCATAGGCGGCGGCGAGCGAGCGAAGGATGACGGGATTGCCAGTTTTAAGGTCGGCGGCTTTTCTCAAGTGGGCAATCGCCTCGCCGGTTCGTCCCGCCTGGAGCAGGGCGTTGGCGAGATCCATATGTGCGCTGAAGTCAGCGGGGTTGAGCCGCACCTCCTCGCCGAGTTGCGTGATGCCTTCCGCGGGTTGCCCATTTTGAAGGAGGACAATGCCGAGATTATAGTGTGCCTGTGCGTTGGCGGGATCGAGCTTTACGGATTCGCGAAACTCCGCGATGGCATCCCCGGTCTCTCCGGCACGGAATAGAGTCAGGCCGAGGTTATTGTGCGCCATGGCATTGGATTGATCGCTCTGCAGGGCCTGTCGATATGCGGCTATTGCCTCCTGGGTGCGCCCCTGTTGTGAGAGGACGTTGGCAAGATTGTAGGAGGCGTTTGCATCATCAGGATCGATCTGGAGGGCTTGCCGAAAATCGGCGATGGCTTCTTCCGGGTTTCCTTGCTGAAGGAGGGCGCTGCCGAGATTAAAGTATGCGCCGGCGAAAGCGGGCCTTATCTGCAAGGCTTCCTGGTACTCGGCGATGGCATCCTGGAGTCGCCCCTGTTGGAGCAGGAGATTGCCAAGGTTGTTATGGGCGTCAGCATTGGCAGGATCGATCTTCAAAGCTTCGCCAAACTCGGCGACGGCTTCCTTGATTTGCCCCTCCTTGAGCACGGCAGTGCCAAGGTTGTTATGGGGCTCCGCGACATCGGGATGGAGTATCAAGGCTTCGTCAAACTCGGCGATGGCTTCCTTGATTCGTCCCTGCTGGAGGTAGGCGGATCCAAGGTTGTTATGGGCCAGCCAGGATTGAGGATTTGCGGCGATCGTCGCGCGCCAGAGAGTTTCGCTGTCGCGGTAGTTGCCGCTTTGCCGCCATGTGAGTATGGCATAGAATGCAAGCACGAGGAGGCAGATGCCCGGGTATGCCAGGAGGTAGCGTTTGGAGAAAAGCAGGCGCACCCTTTCCATGCCCGCGGCGAGAAGTGCGATGGGGCCGGCGGATGCGAGGTACTGGAAATGGTCTGCAACAAAGGAATAACGAAACGGGTAAATGCTTATAAAACCAAGTGCCGGGAAGAGTGTGCCCGCAAAATAGAGGAGCGCGACCATGGGGGCGCTTCCCCAGCGCTTGCGCATCCAGACCAACCAGGCTGCCAGGCCCAGGGCGAGGGTGGGAAAGAGATACTGCCAGGGAGCCGAAGCGCTGATCTGCCAGCGAGGGTAGGAAAAAATAAGGTCCGCCGGCCACAGAAGCTTGCCGAGATAGAACCAGAAGGCGCGTCCCGCGATAAGACCGCGCTCGATCAATGAGAAGTGGTACTCATTGCCATTGGGCCCGATCGCGTTGCGCTCGACCCCCGCGGTGAGCAATCCGTAGGCGATCCCTGTAAGGAAAAAGGGAATCAAAGGCCGCACGTCCCTGCGCCAATGCAGATTTCCGTGCTTCCAAAAGAACAGGAGGAGCAGAGCCGCGGGCAGCGTATCGATCACGCTTTTTGCAAACATCCCAAGGACGAACAAACCGAAGGCGGCGAAATAAACCTGCCAGGAGCGGTCGCGATGGAAGCGCAAATAGAGCAGGGCAGAGGCAAAATAAAGAACTCCCGAGAGAGTGTTCTTGAGTTCCGACATCCATGCCACGGACTCCACCTGCATGGGATGCAACGCCCATAGGGCGCCCGCCAGCCATGCCCCGGGAATCTCCAACCGGCGGAGAATCCGCATGAGCAGCAGCGCGGAGAGGGCATGGAGTAGAACATTGACCAGGTGATAACCGGTATACCAGTCGCCCCAAATCCGGTGTTCGAGCCAAAAGGCGCTGTGGGTGGCCGGGTAGTATTGCTGGGTGGCGGCAAGATCAAACCAGATCCTCCAGAGGCCCGCCCATGTGCGAAGCTCCGGCCTGGTGAGATGCCCATCGTCATCCCAGAGAGGAGTGCCATGCAATGCTGGGTAATAGGCGACCAGGAGGGTCACAACGAGAAGCAGCGCGGCGAGCCAATCTTTCGACGAAAGGGATTCTTGCGCCGGAGCACCCGCACCCTGCCCGGATGCGGGTGCGGGTGCGGAGAGAGGCGCCCCAATCGGAGCGCCCGCGGCGGACCTGTTTTTCTTGGGTCGACTTCTTTTGGATTTCCGGCTCATTGAGATCGGCTGGAGGTGAGAGATGAGACCGACCGGAGATCCCTGGCGAAACGAATTTTGCGCCTGGCAATACTCTTCTGCCACCACTGGGTCATCTCCAAAGATGGGTCTACAAAAATTTTATACCTTGTATCGCCTTGTATTACCTTAAATTGGGTTCGCGAGGCCAATGCGGATTGCGGAAGGGGGAATGGAGCAACGGATTGGGCGCCATGTGTGTCATAAGGTCCATCCTTGCAGACAGTTCATTGCTTCACCTAATGATTTTTTTTGAGGGGCACTGAGGAGGGAGGGTTGCGTGGGGTGAGAAGGTGGACGGTATCTCATTTCGGGCAGTCCCTCCAGGGCTCCGGATTCAGCAAATGCTCCAATCAGTGGTTACCTAACCGTCGTCGCGATGGTAAACAAACCAATGCAAGCCCGAGAGCGGCGCTGAAGGGAACAGGCGGACAAGTTTAAATTGATGACCGGCAACTTTCACAAAGGCCGGAGAGACGGGGGCGTCAGACGATTCCTTTTGGGCCACGAACCATTCGGGGCCTTGAGCCGGCCATTCGTATTGTGTGAAATAGTGAATCGGCCGCCGCTCAACGCCCAGGGATGAGTAGAAGAGCAACACCATCCCAATCCTTAAATCGATGTCCCCTCCTATAGTGACCTCATGTCCACTGGATCTCTCCGCCATGTACCGCAGGGCTTCCCGGTCATCTCCCCTGCCAAATTGGTAGAGTGCGATCAGATGCGTTCCATTTGCAGTCAGATATAAAGCGAGAATGAGGGAGGTGAGTACCTTCCCCGCATATCCGGGGCGCCGCCAAAGAGAGGCGAGGTAGAATGCGAGCAGGATTAGCGAAAGGGCTATCTGAATGATGAAGTATCTAACATAGAGGAAACCGGATTGATTAAACCATGCCAACAGGAGAGGCACCCCGACAATCCCGCCCGCGAAAAGGAATATCAATTCCCGGTCCTGGCGCCAAAGCATGTGAATCGCCAGTCCAAAAAAGATAATCATGACTGTAAACCCGGCCGCAGTCATGGGCGGCATGCCCAGAGCCCAGGCTCCCGCCGATTCGTAGCAATGCCAGAGTCCCTGCCGCGTCCCGCCCCCGATTTGCATGTATCTGACATCGCCAAGATAAAGTACGGTCAAAACCGCTGACGGCAGGCCAAAAGGCAATGCCAGAGACTGAACGAGATGTTTGAGCCCGCCAGGCTTCCTGGCCATAACGCAGGCGGACCAAAGAAATAGGGACAAAAAGAGGCTAAGGAAGGTGAGATGCGAAAGGAAGCCAAGGCTTGCGCTTAGTGAGAATGCAAGCGCAATGGGCCATCGCGGATTTTCCAGGTAACGCCGCATTGAGAGGTAGGATAGAAGGGAGAAGAAAACCAGCGTGGAATAGCCTCTGGCCTCCGACGAATAGAGTACGAGCACATAGGAAAAACCGGTGAGGATCATTGCAATCAGAGCGCCGGCTCTCCCCTTCTCCTTCCCGATGACTCCGGCCAGTGCCACGGTGCCGATACCCGCCGCGAGAGAGAGCATACGATATCCGGGCCAGTCGCCCCTGTTGCCCAGAAGATACAGAAAAAGGGTGTTTAAGTAGTGGTTGTTATCCTGATGGATCTTAAAAAAGATATCCGTCACGGATGACACTTGTCCGGCAAGGCCCAAAGACCAAATCTCGTCCAGCCAAAGTCCGTTCTGCGCTCCCCATATGCGCAGGCCCGCCGCCAGCAGCAGAATGATCGCGGCAGCCATGATCGGGGCCGCGGTTCGATATTGGGATGCCGGATATGGAGATTTACGTTCGTCCATCAGTCTGGGAATCCACCTGAGCCGGTACTTCCGTATTGCTTCAACCTCACGGCACCTTCGGGCGATTATCCGGGATTTTCTCTCGGAACGCCGGGTTGTAAAGATTTTTCCGGCCCGCAAAGGCCGGGGTGGTGATCCGGCGTGTTTTCGCCGAAAATATATTCATCCAGAGCTGCCAAGTGTGCCTGTCGTGCCTGTCGAGTAGAGTTCGCTGAGGCCTCTTCCATTCCTGGCGGATTTGCGAGTTCGGCCCGGCCGGCCCTATAGCGCCCACCAAGGCCGGTGCGCACCTTCTTCGCCGCGGCGCCAACGCTCCGGAATCATGATGGCGCCTTGGTTCCAGCGTCCTTCTGCCGGTGATTGTAACGCCGAAAAGCTGCGCAAAACGGTCCATTACTGGCGTGGAACGGCCCTTGGTGGTCAGTCGCGTTGATGTGCATAGTTCGAATCGTTGTTTTCCACCCACCCAGAAGAAAAATATTTTACCTCATTGCCCCCCAGCGGCGCAGTTCGACGATCCCCAGTGGTTTCGGACGGGTGCCCGCTGCAGATGCGGTAATGCGCAAATTCCCTCCAATTCCGATCCTCACTCATCCCCGCAGTAACCCCAAACATTCATCGTTCCCCAAGTATCAGCCCACCCAGCGCATCCCCTCTATGAAAACCTCCCCCAAAACAGTCCTCTTAAAGATTCAATCGCCGGTGATTGCAAGGCTTGGCCGACGCGCCTGGCGCGTCGCGGCGGGTGTTGGCCTTCGGGTCTCGGCGGCCATTCTGGCGTTGTTTGCACTGTTCGGTTTCAATCCGCAGGCGCTTGCGGCGACCGACACGTGGGTTGGCAATACTTCGGCGAGTTGGAATGCCTCCAACTGGAGTGGGACGAACAATCCGCCTCTGACTGGCGACTCATTGGTCTTCGGGGCGGCCGGCACCTCGGGCCTGACGTTGACGGACAACCTGATGACCCCGTCGACTTTCGCGCTTGGTGGCATCACTTTCAGCTCCGGAGCCTCGGCCTTTGTCATCAACCCGTCCGGCGGCACCAACGGATTCACACTTAATAGCGCCAGCAGCATCATTAACCACGGCGCGAATACGGAGACCATCAACGATTCCATTGCCTTGACCGGGACCGACACCTTCACCACCGATACCACCGGAGGCGCGCTGACTTTCGGCGGCGTGATCAGCAACTCCACCGGCGTTACAGGGTTGCTCGTCAACGGCGGCGGCACGGTGACATTCAATGGGAGCGCGGTAAATACTTACACGGGCGGCACCACGGTCAGCAGCGGGAATTTGACCCTCAATTTCGGGAATCTTGGGTCGACGGCGAATCTGATCAACAGCACTTCTCCTCTCAGCCTGGGGGGCGGCACCCTGCAGATCGTCGGCAACGGTTCTTCGGCCAGCAGCCAGACTTTTGCTGGCACCACGTTTATTTCGGGCGCCAGCATTGTCAGTGCGGCGGGTGCGGGTGGGAACCCCACGGTCGCGCTGGGCACGCTGACGAACACTGGCCAGGTGGGAACGGTGGAATTCGTTGGCCCGGCCACGGTTAATTCTGCCGGGAGCAACGTCGCGGCAACCGCCACAATTACATCGTCGGCGGGCACCGGCAATTTCGGGCTGCTGACTACGAGCGGTGGCACGGCGTACGGCACGGTGGGGCTATTCGACTGGGCCACCACGGACACCACGGCCGCCGCGGCGGGCACGACGATCATCGGCGGAAGCCAGGTGACGGGTTTTTACACCGCCCTGACCGGCGGTGTGGGAGCGAGCAACCTTAATTATAATGTGACAAGCGCTACCGCCGCTGACAGTACCGGCTCGACTTATAGCGGCGATACCTTGCGCTTCAATACCAACATTGCGACTACGTTCACCGTGACGGGCTTTAAGAATTGGGGCGTGGGCGGTATTTTGGTCACCCCGACTGTAGGCGCCCACAACGTCACTTTTTCTGATAATGGCGGCACCAGCGACGCCAGGGGCATCAACAACAATGCCGCAACCAATCTTTCCATTGTCCAAAACAACACGTCGGGTGAGTTGATTTTCAGTGACTCGGTGTTCAACCATATGTTTAACGGCACTGGCGCCTATATCCAATCGGGGGCAGGCACGGTGGTGATGACGGGGACCACGAGTAATGCCGAAACCGGCGCCAGCTATCTCAACGGCGGCGTCACAGAGATCGCGGGAGACAACGAATTGGGCGGCACGACGAACTCCAACGTGAACCTCAATGGCGGCACGCTGATGGGCAGTTATACGGGCAGTCTGGATAACGGAGCCGTGTCATCGTCTCATCCGGTAGTCCTCGGCAGCAATGGCGGCGGACTCGCCGAGGTCGCGGGTGGGACATTGACGGTGGATGGAACGGTCAGCGGCGGGGCGGGAACCGGGGCGCTGGTGATCGGCATTCCCGCCTCCGCGGCGAATGGCACGACCGTTGGACTGGTCCCCGGCACGGGGGGCAGCACAGCCAACACCGCGGGGGTATATGCCAACGGCACGGTAGTCCTGTCCAATGCGAGTAACAGCTACACTGGCGGCACCCTCATTGAGTCCGGCACCCTGCAATTTGCCGGCAGCGGGGGCAGCGCGAGCACGGCTGTGTTTGGAACGGGCGCGATCACCTTGAACGGCGGCGCGTTCCAGTGGAAGAGCGGCAACACCACAGACATCTCGGGTTTTTCTGGCGGGTTGGCTTTTGGGAGCAACGGCGGCAACCTGGACACTGGTGGAAACAGCATCACGCTGGCCAATCCAGTGGGCAATAATAGCGCCGGCGGCTTCACGGTCATTGGGGGCGGCTCACTCACCATGAACGGCGCAAATACCTTTACAGGCGGTGTCACGGTTGGTCTCTCGGGCAACAACGGCAATCTGACCTTTGGAGCAGCGAATACCTACACCGGAGCGACAGCCGTCACCTCGGGCACACTGACGCTGGCCAGCGGCGGTTCGCTCGGCAATACCGCGGTCACCGTGTCCAGTGGCGGCACGCTTGCTGCCCAGCTCAGCAATGGCGGCATCGGCTCCGGCTCAGCCGGCGTGACCCTCAATAACGGGTCCACCTTGTCGCTGGTGGATGGCGCCATCGGCTCGCTCGCCGTGGCTGGAACGTTGACGCTTTCCGGTACCGATAGCCTTGCCTTTGACTTTAACGCAACCCAGGCCGACTCCATGTCCGTCACTGGCGGCGCGCTTCTTGGTTCCGGCGTCGGCAAGATCGTCCTGTCGGACATAGGGTCCGCTGCTCCGGCGAACGGCGCCACCTTCACGCTCCTTACGGACTCCGGCGGCACACCCGGCTTCGGCAGCGATACATTCACCCTGGGCAGCCCGAGCATCACCATTGGCGGCCAGAGTTATGTGCTGACATTGGGCAACTCGACTTCCACAGCGGAAAAAGTGACCTTCAACTTTGCCTCGCTCAATTATTATTGGATCGGCAACGGCACGGGAGGCGCGGCGCTCGGCTCCTGGAGCGACGTCACCAACTTTGCCACCGATGCAACCGGCGCAACGCCCCAGGGCACCGGTCTTTCCAATACCAGCAATGTCTTTCTTACGGGCTCGAATGTGACCGCGGGCACTTACTCTCAAACGCTGGACGGCACCTACACGGTCAACAGCTTGAGCTTCACAGGCGGCGGCGATGGCGCCGCCTCCAACGGCGTCACCCTGGCCACTGGTACGGGTGGTCCTCTGACGATTGCGGCGCTCAGCACCTTCATCGATCAAGGCGGCAACAGCTATGCCGCGGGGGTCGGTTTGGTGGATCAAAACGGCTCGGCCGCCCATACCATCAGTGCCAATGTCGACCTTGGTCAAACCCAGGTCTGGGAGATCGACAGCGCCAATGCGCTGACGGTCAGCGGAACCGTCGCTAATGCCTCAACGGCTGCCGGGCTGATCAAAGCCGGCTCCGGCATGCTGATCCTTTCGGCCTCCAATTCCTATACCGGTGGCACCACCATCAATGACGGCACCATCCAATTGGGCGCGGCGGGTGCGCTGCCGACGGGTGGAGCATTGACGGTCACCGGCACTGGCTCGGCGGCGGGCACACTGGACCTGGACGGTAATAGCCAGACAGCAGGCGTCTTGTCCGATGGCGGCGTTTCGGCCGGCACGATCACCTCCTCCGCAGGTACGCCGTCGCTCACGGTGACCAGTGGCAGCTTTAGCGGCACGATCAGCGGAGGCATCTCGCTGACGGAGAACGGCGCTTCCACGCTAACTCTTACCGGTTCGAATAGCTATACCGGCACGACTACCGTCAGCAATGGCACTCTTGTCACTTCCAACAATTACGCACTGGGCAACTCCGCTTCTGCCACGAACGGCCTAGTGATGTCCGGCACCAGTATTGCGGATCTCAAAAGCTCCGCTCCCAGCATTGGCGCCCTTACCGGTGCGTCCGGCAATGACCTCGTCCTGGGCAACGCGGCTGGCGGCGGCTCGACCACCACCTTGACGGTAAATGGCGGCGGCGCTGGCGCTGGAACCACCTTTGCCGGCGTCATCAGCAATGCGAGCTCCACCGGTTATGGCAATCTGACGCTCACCGGCGGCTCGCTCACATTGAGCGGAGCCAATACTTTCAGCGGGACGACACTGCTTACCAGCGGCACGCTGACGCTCGGCAACTCGCTCGCACTGCAAAACAGCACGGTGAACATCGGCGGCGGCACGCTCAGCTATGGCTCGCAAACCTCGGCGACCTTCGCTGCATTGGTTGGGTCCGGAAATCTCGCGGCGGGCACGGGCACGTTGACGCTCGGGGGCAACGGTTTGACGAACAACTACACCGGCTCCCTGACGGGCGGCAGCTCCCTTGTGACGGGTGGCGCGGGCGTGCAGACTTTTAGTAACTACAACCTGGGCGGCAGCATCACCGCGGAGGGGAGCTCTGCCGATGCCCTGACGATTAGCGGAGGGACATTCGGTGGCTCGGGCGCCACATTGAACATTGCAACGACGGATACGACTGCGTTCGAGATGACCGGTGGGACGGCCACGTTTGGCACCGTCGATTTGGCGCTTGGCGCCGGTCAATCCAACGGCGGTATGATCATTACCGGGGGAACTGCTACTTTTACGAACGTACAAATTGGAGCAGGAGGTACCAATACAGCATCAGAGTTGCTCATCGACGGCGCCGGTGCCTCGGTGGCTTTGGGGAACGTGTCGGTGCAGAGGGACGAGGCCGCCGGTCCTCTGGATGAAGGCCTGGTTGTCGAATCCGGATCGGCGACCGCGAATCAGGTGCTTATTCAGCCGGGTTCTGCCCATACAGCGGATATGTTTGTTACGGGCGGCAGCCTCACCATCGGGACTTCGAGTTCGAGCGGCGCTTTTGAAGTTGGGGATTTAGGAACTGTGAATGCCAACCTGACCGTGAGCGGGGGAGCGCTGACGTATCTGGGCATGGACGGGCTGCTGATGAACGTTACGGCGGTGCCAAGCACAGCCACGCTTTCCGGCGGCATCACCTCGCTGACGGGCATCACGCTGGATGACGTGAATTCCGCGACAGAGACATCCACCCTGAGCGTGAACGACAACGCGACGCTTTACCTTGGCAGCGTGGGTCTTAAGGAGGGCAGCACGCCGACAGTGGACTCCGGCGCCAGCGTTACCTTGGGAACTGCCACCATTGGCGCTATTGCCTCCTGGACCTCGAGCGTGCCCCTGGCCTTGCTGAGCGGGAGTACCACGACCTTCCAGGCGGCAAATTCTGTTGGCACGGCGGAAAATATCGGGCTCAGCGGTCTCATCTCAGGAGGGGGCGCGCTGGCGAAGACTGGAGCCGGTACGTTGACACTTACAGGCACTAATACATACAGCGGGGGCACGACAATCAGTGCCGGCACGCTGATTATCGACGGGGAAGGGGCCCTGGGCGGCGCGAACTACGCCGGCACGACCTTTAACGGCGGCACACTGCAATACACGACCTCGTTCTCGGGCAATGGCACAGGGGACATTACGCAGAACTCGGCAGCTACACCGGTTGCCAAGCCGGTGACCGTCGCCTCCGGCGGCGCCACCATCGATACGAACGGCAACGCTGTCACCTACGCCAATACCTTCGGCAACAGTGGCAGCGGTGGCCTGACCGTCGTCGACAGCGTCGGTACCGGCAGCCTGACATTGGCTGGCAATGCCACCTACACCGGTGCGACGACGGTCGCCAATGGCGGCACCCTCACCGTGACCGGTGCGCTGGTTGGCACCTCCGCGGTAGGAGTGAATACAGGCGGCACCCTCAATTTGAATGCGAACAATGCCCTTAACAACAGTAGCATAAACCTCACACTGGGCGGCGGCACCCTGTCCGTGCTCGCCAGTACCTCGCAGACGCTGGGCACCCTGACGCTGAGCGGCGGCGGTAACTCGACGCTTGTCCTGGGCGATACTGCAAGCATCCTCAACTTCGCGGATAGCAGCAGCGTCACATGGAACGGCACCCTGACCATCGAAGATTGGGTCGGCAGCAGCTCCGGCGGCGGGCCTGATGAGATCTTCATCGGCAGCAGCGCGGACCTGACGCAGGCGCAGTTGAACGACTTCACCTTCGTGAACTTCACTGCCGATGGGGTTGCCTATAACTCGTATCCTGCGATCCAACTCCCCGATGGTGAGATCGTGGCGTCCGTGCCCGAGCCTGGCACCTGGGCGTCGGTCCTTGGCGGCTTTGGGATTTTGGTAGCATGGCAGCGCCGGCGTTCACGCCACCCGCGGATGAGCTAGTCAATTGATTTTCCAGGAATCCTACCCGGGGGGGTAGGACCCTGGATCTGTAACAATCGCCGCGGCATCTGGGGATGCCGCGGCGATTCATTTTATCCCTGGAGGCGCGGGGTTTTGCAGCCTCCATGCACGCGGTGAGCTGCGCAAAACGGTCTATCGGTGGCGCGGAACGGCTCTTACTTTGGGAGGCTGGATCGAGTACCTTCAGCCATAGAGCAGCATTGGCGTACGCAGTGAGTATACCCCCCCCAATCCAACCCCGGAGCCTTTGCCCTTCGATTGCACGGTTTGTCCGAGTAGTCGCGGTAATGCAAGAAAATATTTTTATGCACCGTTTGTTCCGATTGCCGTTTGCTTCCCCAGATTGAGGCGGTGAGCCGAACTTTCCACCGCTTGTTGAACGACCATTTCCCTCCCTGTTCCTCTCTCTCCCATTCCCCCACTCCCCATCCCCATTAAACCCATTATGAAGACATCCCCCAAGACACCCATCTTGAAGTTTCAACAGCCAATCGTTGCCAGGATCTGCCGTCGCGGGTTGCGCGCTGCGCCGGAGATTGGTCTCCGCGGATTGGCCGCGGTGCTGGCGCTGTTCGCGCTCTTTGGTTTTAATCCGCAGGCACTGGCTGCGACGGATACGTGGACGGGCGCCGATACCGGCCCGAGCAGCGATTGGGCGACTGCGGACAACTGGTCCTATTCCGGCGGCGGGGTGGGTCCTGTGGCCTCCGGGGATAGCCTGGTATTCACCAGCACCAATGGAGCTGGCACGACGACGCTGACTGATTCGCTGACGACCAGCAGCTTTTTGATCAATGGCATCACCTTCAGTGCCGGCGCGCCTGCTTATACGATGACGGGCAATGGATTTGAATTGGGGGGTGCCATTACAAACAGCAGCGCCAACACGCAAACCTTCGATAACGCAATCACGCTCGCGGCCACCGAAACTTTGAAGAGCAACGCCTCCGGCGGCAATCTCATCTTCAGCGGCGGCATCCTTGCGGGCACCGGCGGCATCACGGCGTCCGGCGGGGGCACGGTGACATTGAACACCACTGCGAGCACTTACACCGGCAATACCGCGATCAACCAGGGTACCAATTTGACCCTCGATTTCAACGCTGCTGCGGTGACGGGGAATTCGAATCTAATCAACAACGCTTCCCCGCTTCAGTTGGCCACCGGCACCCTGCGAATCGTCGGCAATGCCTCCTCCGCGAGCAGTCAGACCTTTGCCAGCACCGGGCTGGTCGGGGGCGCCAACTTTATCACGGCTGCTCCGGCTTCCGGCGCCAGCATCCCCACAGTCGCCCTTGGGACCACCGCGCCCACCGGTCAAGCGACGGGGGCGACGCTGGAAATTACCGGTCCGGCCTCCAACAGCAACGCCGACACCGCAGGGGGGACCAATGGTTCGGCGGAAGCGGCGCTTACCGGGGCTTCGCCGGGAGCCGTTGCAGCCACAGCCACCATTACGACAACGACTGAGGGACAGCAAACAACGGAAGGGCTTGGGGACTTTGGATTGCTTGTCAATAACCAAGGCGCCGCCTACGCAACCGTTGGTCTCTATGATTGGGCCACCACGGATGTCGCGGCGGGTACGGCGGGCACGACTCCCTGGACGATCATTGGGGGAAGTCAGGTTGCGGGCTTTTACACCATTATGAACGGCGCGGCGACTGTTGGCCAGGCCCCAAATTACGATGTAACCGCCAATTCGAACTTTGGCGGGGGTACTGGTGGCAACAGTGCTACAATTGAGGCGGCTACAATGCGGTTCAATGTGAACGCGGCGATAACGCTTGGGGTAAACACCAACGGCGCCACTGGTAACCCCGTTAACTGTGCTGGCATTCTGGTGACGCCCAACGTAGGGCAGAACAACATCACGTTTACGGCCAATGGGGCCGATGGACTGAACAGTGGAAGTCATGACGGAGGGATAGCTGATCTGACGGTTTTCCAAAACAACACGTCGGGTGAATTGATTTTCACGCAAAGCACGGGAGGCGCGGCGAACGCGTTGATTAGGGGCGGCACCTATACTCAAAGCGGCGCCGGCACGGTCTCCTTTTTGGGAATCAACAATTACACCGGTATCACCTACCTTGACGGGGGTGTCCTGGAAATTGCCGAGGATACGAGCGTGGGCCTTGCCACCGCTCCCACGAATGTGAGTATGAACGGAGGCACCCTGGTGGGCAACTATACAGGCAATCTCGATAGCGGAAGCGTGTCTGGAGCGCATGCGATCGTCCTAGGCAGTGTCGGCGGCGGTTTGGGTGCGACTGCAGGCAATACGTTTACCGTCGATGGCGTAGTCAGCGGCGGGGCGGGCACTGGTCCGCTGGTGATCGGCATTCCCGCTTCCGCTGCAAACGGCAGCACAGCCGGCCTCCTCCCCGGCACGGGAGCCGGCACGGCCAACGCTACTGCGGTCAATGCCACCGGCGTGGTCGTATTGTCCAATGCCAGCAACACCTACACGGGTGGGACGGTGCTCGATTCCGGTACCCTGCAACTCGCCAGCGCCAGTAACATTGGCACCGGCGCTGTGACCTTCAACGGTGGTGCGTTTCAGTGGGGCAGCGGCAGCACCACGGACATCTCCGCGAACGGTCTCTCGGTGACTTCACTCGGCGGCACTCTTGATACGAACGGGAATACCGTGACACTGGCCAATCCGATCGTCGGTTCGGGCGGCATAAAGGTAGTGAATTCCAGCGGCTCCGGCAGCATTACCTCCAATGGCAACAATACGTTTACCGGCGGAGTCACGGTGACTTCCGGGGGGCTCTCCTTTGGTGGATCGAATGTTTACACCGGCCCCACCTCCGTTACCGGCGGCTCCTTGACACTGAAATCGGGCTCTTCTCTTGGTGGAAACACGGCGGTGACCATCGGCAGCGGCGCAACTCTCAATGCGGCGCCCACCGGCAATGGCAATATCAATATCGGCAGCACCGGCGCCACGCTGACCTTGAGCGGCGGTTCCAGTCTCTCACTCACGGCGCTGGACGCCGACACGACCGATACCTTGACACTCAATTCCACGGCAGCCACCGGCGGCGGCACTGTATTGACGGTGGGCGGCGCTTCCACTCCGGCCAGTCTTACCTTCGATATCGGCAGCGCCGGGTCGGATGAAATCGTAGTCAACCAGGGATTGACCGCCTTCGGCGCAGACGGCGGAAAGATATTCATCACCGATCTCGATACCAATACCCCGCAGTCCACCTATACGCTCGTAAGCGATCCCAGCGGCGGCCTGGTGGCGGGGGGTATCAGCGCGGGTGCGGACTTCTGGCTCGGCAGCACCGGCTTGAGTCTGGGGGGCCAGAATTACGCCTTGAGTCTCACTTCCTCCGGCACCTCCCTCGTCCTACATGTCACCGTTCTGGCGAATGCCAATTACTACTGGGCGGGCAGCGGCGGGTCCTCCTGGGGTACGATTTCCAACTTTGTGACCGCTGCGACGGGCGGTACCCCCCAGACCACGGCGCTCAGCGCCAGCAGCAACGTCTTCCTGACTGCCAACAGCGCCAGCAACCTTGCGCAGACGCTGGATGGCAATTACACCGTCAACAGCCTCAGCTTTACCGGCTCAGGCACCAGTGGCGCCAGTGGTGTATCGCTCGGCAATGGAAGCGGCACTGGCTTGATCATTAATGCCGGTAACAGTTTTGCCGATTCCGCAGGCAACACTTACGCGGCCGGCACAGGCATCGTGGTGCAGCCAGGCGCCGGCGCCGATACCATCACCGCCAATATCAACCTCGGCAACAGCCAGACGTGGCTGGTGAACAACAGCCCGTCCAATCCGCTCACTGTGTCCGGGGTGATCGCGGATGCCATCCCTGGAAGCAACGATTCGCTGACCAAGACGGGCGCTGGGACACTGATCCTGAACAACGCCGAGGCCTATGATGGCGCCACTACTGTTTCAGGAGGCACTCTCGCCATGGGATCGAGCGGATCAATCCCCACCACCAGTGTGCTGACCGTAACCGGGACGGGAACCTTCGACCTCGGTGGCACTGCAGTAACCGTCGCCAAGCTCTCCGACGGCGGCGCAAGCACTGGCATCATCACCTCCTCCAACGGCTCGACCCCGGCCACGCTGACGATCAACAATAGCGTGGCAAATAGCTTCAGCGGCACCATCACGGATACCAATGCCACCAACGGCGCCAGCCTCGCCCTCTCGCTCGTCGGTGCTTCCAACGTGACGCTCTCCGGCTCCAACAGCTTCACCGGGGGCACCAGCCTGACCAGCGGCAACCTGACGGTTTCCAACAATTACGGCCTTGGCAGCGTGACTTCCACCAACGCGAACGCGGGCCTCTTGATGAACCCGGCCGCCGCGACGACTTCCAGTGTGTTCTTCACGAGCGCAAACCCGCAGGTGGCCCTGCTCAACAATGGCGCCGCGGGCGGTACCAGCAAAGTCATTCTCGGCAATTCGACCGGTACCGCGACGACGCTGAACATCGGCAATGGCGGCATCAACGGCACCAGCGAGAGCCTGTTTGGCGGCACCATCAGCGATCTCTCCGCAACGGTACCCGGGGCCGTTGGCAGCCTGAACGTGGAGAATGGCGGGTTTGTGATTCTCACGGCGGCGAATACCTATACTGGCACGACATCGATCACCGGCGCCAATTCGGAATTGGAGTTGCAGAACGCGGCCGCCATCCAGGACAGCACCCTTAATTATAATAACCAGGGTGGCACCATTGTCTTCTCGGGGATCTCGACCGTCACGCTGGCTGGCTTGACCGGCGCGCAAAACCTGGCGCTGACCAATGCCGGGGCGGGCGCCGTCGCGCTGAGCATCGGCAATAACAACGTCTCCTCCAACTACACTGGCAACCTTGGCGGACTCGGCTCGCTGACGAAGAACGGCTCCGGAACCGTGCAGATTGGCGGCGGCCTCGCAGGCGGGGCCACTTACGCCGGCAATACCACCGTCCTCGGGGGCACCCTCATCCTCGGCGGAACCACCAGCCTTGCAGGTACGATCGCCGTCACCAGCGGCGGTCTCACGGTTCAGGATAATGCATCCATTGTCTCCACCACCGGGATGTACCTGGATGAGGGAGCGGGCGACCAACCGGGTGCCGCGAACGTGACGCTATCGGGTACCGGAAGCCTCACCGTGGCCAACTTCGCCTGGGGCAGGGCCGGTACGACCCAGGGCGATGATCGTGCCAGCGGCACCATGACCATCCAGAATTCCGCCTCGTTCATAGATAACGGCTACTTTGACGTCCTGAATAACGACGGAGGCACAGGTACTGCCGAGGCAACCACTACCAACCTCAATAGTGGCACGCTGGCTGTGCAAAACTTTCTATACGTGAACCCTGGCGTCGCCGCCGGCTCGCTTGCGACGATCAACCTAAACGGGGGCACACTGAAAGCACTGGCCAGCGACCCGACCGGGTCCCAATTCATTCCGGCATTCGCCAAATTCAACCTCAATGTCGATGCGGGTGGTGCGATTATTAATACCAACGGGTTCAACGATACGATCGCCCAACCCCTAATCCATGCCGCCGGCACTCCCGATGGCGGCCTGACGGTTAAGGACACTGTCGGGACCGGCAGCCTGACGCTCACAGGTGTGAATACCTACACTGGCCCCACCACGATCAATGCCGGTGGCACACTCCAATTGGGCAATGGCACCAACACCGGCGACGGCACCATCGCCACCAGCAGCGGCATTACCGATAACGGCTCGCTGATTTACAACCGCTTCGGCAACCTCACCTCTGCCGTCCCGATCAGCGGCACCGGCACTGTGGCGAAGATCGGCGCCGGCGAGGAAGTGCTCTCTGCGCTCAATAACTACACCGGCGCATCGTCCGTGAGCGCCGGCACGCTGGAGGTTACCGGTTCACTTTCGGCTACCGCGTCCGTGTCGGTCACCGGTGGGGCCACCCTGGAGTTGGGAGACAACAACGCCCTCAACGCCGTGGCGCCGATCAGCCTCAACACCGGTGTGTTGCAGGTGCTCGCAACTCAGACTGAGGCATTGGGGACGCTCACATTGAGCGGCGGCGGAGCCGATACACTGACGCTTGGCGCTTCGGGCGATATCATCAATTTTGCCGATAGCAGCGCTCTTGCCTGGACCGGCACGCTTGTCATCTCGGACTGGACCGGCGCCAGCGCCGGCGGCGGCTCTGACGAGGTCTTCATTGGCACGACCAATGACCTGACTGCGGCGCAATTGGCCGATATTACCTTCACCAACGGTACGCTGGACGGGAACGCCTTTGCCACCTATACAGCCGTTCAACTCGCGGACGGCGAAATTGTTGCCTCCGCCATTCCTGAGCCCGGCACCTGGGCGATGTTGTTCGCAGGCGCCGGCATGCTCTGTGTCTGGCAGCGCTCCCGTCGCCGGGGTCATGCCCGCCCGTCGCAGACCACCGGGACAACGGGCGCCTAACCTGGCGCTCTGCCCGCGTATGTCTGTCAATGCGTGCTCGTCGGCCGGAGGCGGCGTATGAAGCCGGCACGCGCATGCGTGGCTGCGGCGTTGTGGATTGCAATCCTTTTGCTGTGGCCGGCCGGCGCTCGGGCGCAGGTCACGAATGCGAACGTAACCCTGGCCGTCAATACGGCCCAGGTTTCCGGGACAGCAATCCCGAGTGACTTCCTCGGGCTGAGTTTTGAAATGGGGTCGGTGATCTATGACAGTGTGAACAAGGGCTGGTTATTAAGCGGCAGTAATACCGCGATGATCACCATTACGAAGACGCTGGGAGTGAAAAGCGTGCGGGTTGGAGGAAACAGCGCGGAGACTGGAGATATTGCGGTTGCAGCGGATGAGGACGCGGTGCTGGACTTTTGCCATGCGATTGGCGCCAACCTGATATGGGATCTTGAAATCGACGGGACGCTCTACGACGCGTCCACGGTGGCCACCGACACGAACAGCAAGCCGATCGTCGCCGAGAGCATGCATACCTATGCGAGCTCCAAAGCCTATCTGACCAACACCAACAGCCTCGTGTTTCAAGTGGGAAATGAGCCTGACCTGATGCCGAATATGACGGATACGATTTACGACACAGACTTTGGCAACTATCGGGCGGCCATCAACTCGCTCTTCACCGGAGTTAGAATGGCCGGCCCGGACACGGCAGGCGGCGGCACTTATTGGAGCGGAGTTTTCTGTCCCGCGGAAGGTCCCGGAGGGGGAATCGCGTACGTCTGCCAGCACCTTTATTACTTTGGCAGCGGACTAACAGGCGGGACCGTCAGCCAGGAGATCGCCAATATGCTCTCCTCCGGCAACGAGGCTGGTTACGCGAGCTTCCTGAACCAGTGGGTTCCGGCGGCGAAGACAGCGGGCCTGCCGACCCGCTACGAAGAAACGAACAGCTTTTTTCACAACGGCGCCTGGGGGGCCAGCAATGCCTACGCGGCGGCATTGTGGGGGCTGGGCTATATGTACTATCATGCCAATGCCGGGCTGGGCGGACTCAATTTCCATATCGGTCTGAACTCCAACGACCCGGCCTATAACGCGATTTCCCCGGCCAATCTGACGAGCACTTACACCGTCAATCCGCTCGGTTATGCCATGACCGCATTCAATGTAGGCGGGCACGGACACATGGTGCCGGTCAGCATCACCAACACGAACAGCGTGAACCTGGTCGCCTACTCCGTCCTCCAGAGCGACGGCAGCCTGATTCTCACCGTCATCAATCGGGACTATGGCTCCCCGGCTTCCAATGCCGTCCTGGCCATGTCCACCTCTGGCACCACATACAATGACGCGCAGGTGATGTTCCTCACTGGCAGCAATAACGATCCGTCCACGCTCACCGGGGTCACCCTCGGCGGCTCCACGATTTCCGGGTCTGGGGTGTGGACCGGGACCTATATGGGAATGGCCCGTCCGGTCTCCGGCTCATTTGCATTGACCCTTCCCATCGCGCAGGCGGCCATCATCAGGCTCTTTGCCGCCAATGGACCCGCCGCGCCCACGAACCTGACCGGGACCGCCGGTAACTCCCAGGCGAGCCTGTCGTGGACAGCCTCCACCAGCGCGACCGGCTATACCATCGAGCGCGCCACGGTATCCGGCGGACCTTACACGACGGTCACCAGCGCGGTTACCGGCACCACCTACACCGATACCGGGCTCGCCAACAGTACGACTTATTACTACGTCGTTGCAGCATCCGACGCCGCGGGCATCGGGCCGCAATCCGCGCAAGCCAGCGTCACGCTGCCCAATCTGCCGCCACTCACGCCGACGGGAGTGACCGCGACACCAGGCGACTCCGTGATCTTGTTGAGCTGGAATGTATCGACCGGCGCCACCAACTATATCATCCAAAGCTCCACAAGCAGTGGCGGGACTTATTCGACCGTCGCCACCACGTCGAACACGAGCTATCTCTTCACCGGCCTCACCAACGGCAAGACTTATTACTATACTGTCTCCGCCGTCGGGCCTTATGGACAAAGCGCAGCTTCTTCCCCGGAGGGTGGCACCCCATTCGTGAATCCTGGCGTCGGCTGGATTGATACGGTCACCTCATCGGCTCAAAGCTGGATCGTCGATGCCAACTGGAAAAATGACGTCGCGTACCCCAATAGCGCGCAGTCGGTCGCGCTCGTCAATTCCGCCATCGCTGCCGCCCAGACCATCGACGTCAATGCCGCCATCACCGTGGGCGAGCTGGACGTCGGCGCCTCCGGCGGTGGTGGGGCGTTCAATATCGCACCGAATGGCGGCTCTCTCACTTTTAGCAACGCTCCCGCGCCGGGCGCCGTGGAGCAACTGGCGACGAGCGCCGGCGACACTATTTCCGCGCCGCTGACCATTACTGGAAACTTGAATGTCAGTAACGCTTCCGGCAATCCGCTAACTTTGTCCGGCAATATTTCCGGAAGCAATAACCTCGCCTTCACCGCGGGTACTGTCGTCATGAGCGGTGCAACCACCTATAGCGGTACGACGAGCACTGTCGGAGGAACGCTGGAACTCGAGAACTCCCTCGCGTTGCAGGACAGCATTCTCAATCCCGTGGGCGGCGCCGTGGCGTTCAACGGGATCACATCGGCAACCCTGGGTGGATTGATCGGCACGTCGAATTTGAACCTGGTCAACACGGCATCCGCGGCGGTGGCCTTGAGCGTTGGCGAAGACAATCTGAATTCCACTTACGCAGGCGCATTTACCGGCAGTGGTTCGCTCAACATGATCGGCTCGGGCATCCTCACACTTACTGGCACGAGCAATAGTACCGGAGGCGCCACGGTGACCGGAGCAAACCTGACCGTCGCCGGTGGGACATTCGGCTCTCCCGGCAGCACCATTACTGTCGGCAATGGGGCAGCCGGAACCTCCTTTAATGTGACTGGCGGAATGGTGACGGCCGGCACACTCAATGTTGCTCCCAATGGCGGATCAACCGGCGACTTTGCAACCATTACCGGATCGGGTTCGGCGCTTTTTGGCGCGGTCAACATTGGAGCAGCGGGAACGAACACCTCTGGCGGGCTGACCATTAATACGAGTGGGACGGCCACCCTGGGTGTCGTGGCGGTTGCACGGGATACCGGCGTGGATGCGGGTCTCACGGTTGAGGGCGGAACCGTCACTGCGACTTCAGTGGACCTCCAGGCGGATAGCGACAAGGTAGCCAACATGGATATCTCCGGAGGCAACCTGACCATAGGGACATCGAGTTCGACGAAGGGTTTCAAAGTCGGTGACGGCGGCGACGGTGGTTTCCTTACCGTAAGCGGCGGGTCAGTGACTTATCCCGGTACGGATGGCCTGCTGTTGACTACTGCCGCGGCCACGGGTTCCGCAGTTCTCACCGGCGGAACGACCACGCTCACCGGTATTACGATGAACAGCGGCAGCTCCACGACGGCCACCTCGACACTTTCGCTGAGTTCCGGGGCCACCCTCTACCTCGGCAGCGTTGGCCTCGTAGAGAAATTGCCGGACTCGGGTCTTAGCACCACCTTCGGAACCGCAACGATTGGCGCGATCGCCAATTGGTCGTCCAATGCGCCGTTTCCATTATCCGGCGTCAATACTTTTCAAGCTGGGAACGCTTTAGGCGTTGCCTATAATATCAACCTTGCCGGCGCCTTGTCGGGGACGGGGCAGTTGATCAAGACCGGCGCCGGTTTGCTCACTTTGAGCGGCAGCAATAACTACAGTGGCGGCACGACGGTCGCCAGCGGGACCATGGTCTTGACCGGGATCCTTGCCGGCGGGAATGTGAGCGTGCAGAGCGGGGGCGCGTTGAATATCTCCGGTGGCTCCTTGACCGCGGCCACGACAACAGTCTCGGCGGGAGGCAGTCTGATCGATGACGGTGCGCTTACTACCGCATTGACCAATAACGGCACAGTCTTCGCAAATACAGGGAGCGTGGTGACGGTCACCGGCAGCATCATCAACAATGGCACTGTGATTGTTACCAACGGCACAGCCTTCGACTCCAGCGGTACGTTTACCAACAACGGGATACTGGATATCATGACTGGCTGGCCAGATCTGCCGCCAAGGTTCGTGAACAACGGAACCGTGCTCACTTCCAGCGTCGTAAAGGTCAAGGGCGTGACGTTCACTGGCACGGGAGGCATGACCATTGTCATCCAGACGTATACAGGTCACACTTATCAGCTCCAGAGCGAATCCTCGCTCAAATCCACCTGGGCAAACGTCACTGGCAATGTCACGACGCAGACGGACGGAAACGGAGTAATGACCTTCACACTCTCCAATGTGACGGGTAATTCTCTCTTTTACCGCATCCAGGTGGAATAGAGGCGGGTGAGGGAAACGGGCTGACTGATCGTCAATAAAGTCCACGAAACGCGCCGCGGCAGGCGCGGCAGGCGCGAGGGATTGTACAATGGAAAGTCGACCCGGTGCTTCGTGAATTTTGGACACGCGTAACGAGCACCCCGGGCGCGATTTAACGATCGGCAACACAAAATACTCATGTCGAATCACAGAGTAGCAGACCTTCTGGTGGATACCCTTGTGGCTGCGGGGATCAAACAAATCTACGGCCTTGCCGGGGATTCTCTCAATGGCATTACCGACTGCATTCGCACGCGCAAAAACATCCAGTGGATTCCAGTCCGGCACGAGGAATCCGCGGCGTTCGCGGCCGGCGCGGAGGCGCACCTGACGGGCAGACTGGCTGTGTGCGCGGGGAGCTGTGGGCCGGGCAATCTGCATCTTATCAACGGCCTTTACGATTGCCACCGCAGCCGAGTGCCGGTGCTTGCCATCGCGGCACAAATCCCGAGCCAGGAGATCGGCAGCACTTACTTCCAGGAGACGCATCCGGAGCTGATCTTTCGCGAGTGCAGCGAATATTGCGGAACGGTCTCAGAGCCGGAGCAGATGCCGCGGGTGCTCGAGATCGCCATCCAGACTGCCCTCGCGCGCCGGGGGGTGGCGGTGGTGGTGCTGCCGGGGAATATCGCCATGAAGCAGGCCGTGCATCCGGCGGGACGCGTACAATTCCTGGAGGGGACGCCGACCATTCGTCCTGGGGATGAAGAGATCGCGACGCTGGCCGCCATGCTCAATGGGGCCGGGAAGGTAACGATCCTGGGCGGGGCGGGATGTGCGGGGGCGCACCAGGAGTTGGTGGAGACGGCGGGCAAGTTGCAAGCGCCCGTCGTGCATGCGCTGCGAGGGAAGGAGTACATCGAGTATGACAATCCCTATGATGTCGGAATGACAGGGCTGCTCGGTTTTTCATCCGGCTATTACGCGATGATGGAGTGCGACACGCTGCTGATGCTCGGCACGGACTTCCCTTACCAGCAATTCTACCCAGACAAGGCGACCGTCATCCAGGTGGATGTCCGGGGCGAGCAGATCGGGCGGCGGGCGAAGGTGGACAAGGGCGTGGTGGGGGATGTGAAGATGACGCTGAAGGCGCTGCTGCCGCTGCTGGAGCAGAAGAGCGACGGCGCCCACCTGGAGGCGGCGCGCAAGCATTACCGCTCCGCGCGCAAAGGCCTCGATGATCTAGCGGCCGGTGTGCCGGGGAAGAGCCCGATGCACCCGCAATTCGTGGCGAAGCAGGTCGATGAGCTTGCGGACCCGGACGCCATCTTCTCGTGCGATGTGGGCACGCCGACCATCTGGGCGGCGCGTTATCTTACGATGAATGGACAGCGGCGGCTGCTCGGATCGTTCAATCACGGCTCGATGGCCAACGCGCTGCCGCAGGCCATCGGAGCGCAAACGACTTACCCCGGGCGCCAGGTGATCACGCTCTCCGGCGACGGTGGCGTCGCGATGCTGCTAGGCGATCTGCTGACGCTGCGGCAACTGAAGCTGCCGGTGAAGGTCATCGTTTTCAACAATCACTCGCTTGCATTCGTGGAACTGGAGATGAAGGCGGCGGGCATCCTCGATTTCGCGACGGAGCTTCACAATCCGGACTTCGCGAAGCTGGCCGAGGCGGCGGACATCCTGGGGTTGCGGGCGAATACCCCGGAGGAGGTGCGGCCTGTGCTGACGCAGGCGTTCCAGCACGATGGCCCGGGGCTGATCGAGGTGATGGTGAACCGGCAGGAGCTATCCATGCCTCCCACAATACAGCCTGAGCAAGTAATCGGATTCAGCCTCTACATGATCAAGGCGGTGCTCAATGGCCGCAGCGATGAAATTGTGGATCTCGCACGCTCAAACCTATTCCGATAGCGCTATGATCGTCGCACTGACCGGGCCGGACTTGATCAATAGCGCGAGCCTCAATAAAGGGGCCGCGTTCCCTGAAAGCGAACGCGATGCGTTTCATCTCCATGGGCTGCTGCCGTCGCACGTGGGCACGATCTTATGCAGGCATACCGGGGGGAATCGCTATGATTGCGGCTGGCTTGTGAAAAAAGCGAAGAGCCTGATTCCCAAGTCGATCACGCCATCCGCATCGAGGGTGGTCTGCGGGGGATTGCTACCCGCAATAATGTAGGAAGCGCCGGATCCGACAAAACCAATGTGGATAATCCCTTTGCCCATTTGTTGTATGTCGGTGGCTTCGATCCCGTCCCCTTGATCGGCGCCTGGGACCCCGAGGGTTTCCAGCATCTTTACCGAGCCTTCCCCTAATTTGACCGCTGGCCCTTTGTCGCCATAGATGTAAAAGCACCGCAATGGACTTCCACTGGCGGACTGGCGCCAGAACGCTACGCCGATATCGCCCAGATTCAAGCCCAGGTCGGCCCCGAAATCCGGCAGACCGTGCTTGGGCGTGGTCGTTTCCGATTGATCTTCCGGGAGGACCGCATAGGCGTCAATAAATGCGTCCAGCGCGCCGATGGCGTCGTGCAGGCTGGTGTCACCCTGGTGGTCGGGATCCGGGAAGGGTGGGGGAGTGCGGCCATCGTCGTCATTGGAGAGCTTGCACTCATAATAGGCAGCTGATGTTACTCCCCCAGGCATGCCCTGCAAGCCATGAAAAACACAGAAGGTATTCGGCACGATACCAAGATATCCATTGTATTGGGGCATAATCCCGGCCTGGCCCCATGGTACGCCTTGTTGCGGGCCAAGCACGTTCTGGGCGTAGTCGGGAAGCTTGACCGGTATTGAGGTGGCCGGCGCTGGCGTGGTGCTGGCGAAGATGGCCTGTACGGAGTAGTTCCCGTCGGGTTGTTGGGTTGTGATAACGTTGGTAGCTCCTTCGTTGTGGTAATCGAGAACTACCACGGGCAGTTGGGCCGGAGTGATATTGGGAAGGGGTGGCGGGTTAGGCATGGATCTTTGATTCAGTCCGGGTCGCAGTAGCTCGTGATGAAGAATTGCAACTATTGAGTGACCAGCGTTGCGCGCGCCTGGGCACGCAGCGTTGGGTAACTCGGGTCGGCGCCGTAAAGGAACGTCGTGATATCCACCCCGCCCGCATTCGTCTTGAGCCAATTGTTGAACGCAATCGTGCGACCGGGGTCAGGCGCTCCATTCGGAGACCAATAGTTTTGAAGAACCGTCGAGTCATTCGCCTGGGGCTGAGGTGTTAATTGTGGAACCGGCGTGGCTGTAGCTACCACGGTCGCGGGGGTTGGGCTCGCTTGGGCGCTGGTTCCGGTGCCAGCGGTGTCCGACTTCACAGGAGCTGATGTGCCGGATACTGCCGGTGCGCCCGCATTGGTTTGCTCGCCATTCGCTGATTTAAGGTCTTCCAAGTCGGGGATTTTGCTCTCAAGCGTGTCGTTGAGCACCTTAAGGATTTTTGTCACTCGGTAGTAGAGTGTTTCCCCGTCCGGAGTAAGCATTGTGGTGGATGGAATGCCAGAGCGCGCCTGAGCCTTGGAGAGATCCACATGTTTGCTCGAGTCAAAGCCCATGCCCAGCTCGTGAAAATAGTAAGTCGCCTCCGCGGCCTGGATAAGCGTGTATGCCTGCTCATAGGCTGCGGAGTGGCCCTTCGCGTCGAATATCTGGCCCATCCCGAAAATATAGGTCGCCCCCAGCCCGAGCCCACTGGCAGTGGCTGTGCCCCATCCTATTGTTTTAGCCGCACCGGCGAGGGCGCCAAGCGTGGCCTGGGTGCCTGCTGAAGCATAGCGGACATTCATGTAGAAGCTCGATCCACCCGAGAGCTTGCGTTTTACTTCATCCGAAAAATTGAGCACATCCCAGTCCGTGATGGAATATTGGACTCGGGGATCGTCCTTGTAGTCGTGGATATACTGGCGATCCTCGTCTGTAGCCTGGCGGGTGCGCGCCACCTGCACCAGCGTCGGCAGGGAGCAGGACGTTAATGTGAGGACACCCAGGAGGGCGGCCAGGAGTCGATTTCGGTTCGCGGTATGATTCATAGGTGAACGGGTTTTGCTTTTGAGGGACGCGCTCGGATTGTGGGTGCGTAATACGTCGTATACAATAGGGTGAAACACCCATGTGCATCTGAACATGGAGACCGATCCGGGCTTGACTTTCAACCGGCGAAATGATTTTTGGATTGAGGTCGTCAATGCGCACACCCATCCCTTTAATAAACATAGCTGCGCTTGTGCTATTTCTTTTCGCCGCTGAATCCCGCGCTCAGAATATCGTCGTGAACGGGAACTTTGAAGGGACGACGTTTGTCGAGTATGGAGATACGCTGCCTACCGGGTGGGGGCTAAGCCCAACGGACAACCAGTTGTTGAGCAATTGCGGCGTCTCGAGCGTTGACAATCCCGCTCTCGATCTTGGCCCGGAAAGCGGGACCAACTACATGACTTTTCAGTCCCGTGAATCCGACGGCTCACAGGATTGCCTTTATCAAAATCTGCCCACGGTCGCCGGGCAGGAATATTTGATTACTTTCTCCGTGGCGATCACCTCGGGCACCATCGGCCCGGACGCGTACCTTGATCCGGAGTGGGACCAGGGCGGGACGGATGACGCATTCCTGCGTAATAGCTATTATTACCCTACCAGCACTACTGCGGGCCCGGTTCCATATGAGACGTTTTCATTTACCGAGCCAGCGTCGAAAAGCACGACCACGTTCTATTTCCACGGCGTGGATGCCTATGGGGGATCCATTCTCGTGGATAATGTCTCTGTGAGCCCTGTACCCGAACCCTCGACCGCTGGGCTCCTCGCGCTTGGCTGCGCCGGAGTGTGTGCCCTGCGCGCCCGCAGGAGACCGCCGGCTGCCTAGACCGGCGGCGGGCGAGGTTCGTGATCCTGGAATATTGGAAACCCAGGGCTAGGAAACTCGCCCCGCACCTGCCAATCCTGCAAATTCCTTCCGTCCCGCCCATAACAGAAAGGCAGCGAGGAGGGCGACCACGAGGGGAGGGCCGAAGAATCCCTGGCCTTTCATGATCAACAACTCGAAGGCGAGGATGTTCATGACAATGGGGCCGAGGATCAGCAGGCCGAAATTGCGCGTCCGTGGAATCGTGACCAGGATGCCGCCAATCAATTCGCACACCTTGACGAATGTCATATAGCCGGTAGGCACAAATGCGCCCATGAACATGGCCATCGGCGTACCCGCAGGGGGAGGGGGTTCGTGAACGAGATTTAAGAGGACAATGAGCGAAAAGAGGATGAAGATGAGCCCGAGAAGGCCCCCGGCGATGTTGACGGCGATTTTCATAGCTTTATTTCCCAATATACCATCCACCGATGGCGTATTGCCAAGAAATGGCAACAGCAAAACCTCCTCCGCGCTCCGGACGCCGGGCGGGAGAAATTGTTGAGGCGATGTTAAATCTCGACGTTCCCGTGAGGTGGGAAGCTCGCGGGCGTTGAAATCGTCCGTTTTGCGATTCATAGTTGGCCCTCCATGAAAACTGCCGTGCTTTTCGTTTGCATGCTGGGACTCGCCGCATCCCGGGTTTGGAGTGTGGAAATCGTGGAGAACGGCACCGCGAGTTTTAATACGACCGCGCCCACCAGCAGCGATATCCCAAATTGGGACGCCGGATGGGGTTCCAGCGGTGTTACAGGGTGGAATTACGTGGGTTATGTCCAGAATGCGGGCGGGGTGTACCTGGGGAATGGCTGGGTGATTACCGCAGGGCACGTGGGGGAGGGAAATTTTTATCTAGGTGGGTTCACTTATGACGCGGTGCCGAATTCGGCCGTGGAAATTAGTGACACCAATGGACAGGCGGACCTGACGTTATTCCAGATCGCGACTTCCCCGGATCTCCCCGCGCTTACCATCGCCACTGGCACTCCGAGGGCGGCCTTCCCGGATGGTACTGGAGGTAGCGAGGTTGCCATGCTTGGAATGGGCGGAGGATCGGAGAGCTGGGGATTGAACACGGTGACGGAGAACGATTTGCAGGTGCAGGTGACCGGTTATTCGTTCACGACGATTGATTTCCAGACTGCGTATGGGGATCCGCCGACGGGGTTCACGAATCTCGACAATGAAGCGACATTGATCGCCGGCGATTCGGGAGGAGGGGATTTTATTTATGACTCCCAAACCGGCAAGTGGCAACTGGCGGGCATTAACGAGGCAGTGGACCAGGACAGCAATTCCTATATGGTTGAGTTGAGCCATTACGCCACGCAGATTAACCCAATCGTAGCGGTACCCGAGCCCGGCGCGGCGTGGCTTGTAGGGCTGGGAGTGGTTTTGATCCCGGCCTTGCGGCGGCGCGCCAGCCGGTCCGCTTGATTGTCCTGCTTACTGCGCCAGCAGGTTCTCGATCTTTCCCTGCAAATCCTCGCGGGCATCCGTGTCCACCAGTTTGCCGTTCTTGTCAACGAGCCACAGGGCGGGGATCTGGTTGATACCGAAGTGGACGGCGACGTCGTTCTTCCACGCCTTGCCGTCAAAGTACTCCGGCCAGACCATCCCTTTCTGCTGCGCCACGGCCTCCATCTGGCTCTTGTCGACATCCAGCGAAATGCCGACGACTTCAAGGCCCTTGTCGTGCAGCGCATTGTAGGCGTCGACGACATGGGGCGCCTCTTGCATGCAGCCGGGGCACCATGTGGCCCAAAAATCAATCAGGACCACTTTCCCGCGCATCTGGGAGAGATCGACCTGGGTGCCGTCTGTCGCGGTAAAGCTCATATCGACCCCTCGCATTTTTAGTCCCATATGCTGGGAGCGCACAATGGGGTACGCCGCAAAGGAGAGGCCGGCGATCGCGTAGAGAAGGTAACGATTCATGAAAAAGGGTTGATGCCAAGTTTAGCAGAAAGGGTGCCGGGCAGATTTGTACGCGGATGCCCTCGGCTGACCGATGGCCTGTGTATCGGGCTCCGATTTGATCCGAGCGGCCCAGGGGGAGGGTGTGTGGAGGATGGGCGGCCCTGCATCTTCCGGTTGTGGATTGTGAGGGTTTGCGGTAGCATGGGCTTCCCCCCACCGTCCCCCCGCCGGTTCATCCCCAGAATATGCCGATCCCCCCATGATAGACTGGAATCTCCCAGGGAGATGCCTGCTGCTTTTTATCCTGGTTCTGATGTGGGGATGGCTCGACGCGGCTCACGCGAACATCCCCGGCGGTGGGACCGGCGCAGGCGCAAATGTCACGCTGACGGACAACGGCAGCACCGTCACCATCGCGAACGGGATTATCTCCATCGTCGTCACGAAGGCGGACGCATCCATTCATACGATCAACTACACGTACAACAACGGCAGCGGCACGGTGACCAATCCGTTGCTGGCGGGGGGCGACGGCGGCGGAGGCGGGATGCTCTATTGGACCGGAAACCCGGCGTCGTTTGGCACGATGAATTACACGTATTCGCTGGTGGCCAATACCGGGACGTACGCGGAGATCAGCCTGGTAAGCACCTCCACTACCAATGGGGTGATGGAGGTGGATTATTCGATGTTTAAAGGTTCCCCCGGTTTTTACTGCACCCCGATCCTGACCCATCGCAGCGTCGACGGACCGGTCTATATTGAGCTGCGCCCAAATATCTATGCCGGCCTGCAGTTTAACTGGATGACTGTGGACTCAGCCCGCAACAAGCTGATGGAAGTCTCCGGTGGCATTATGCTCGCGGTGCCGAATGCTCCGAAGGAGTGTTATCTATGGACCAACGGCATCTACCAGGGCCGCTACGACGACAAGTACAAATACGCCGCGGACATGGGTCTTACGAAGGTATGGGGATGGAGCAGCGTGGGGACCAGCGGCAGCAATGTGGGTCTGTGGTGCGTCACGGCTTCCGGTGAGTACTATCCGGGCGGTCCGCTTGAGCGCTCGCTGATGGAACATATAGGCACGACCGTTCTCAACGTCTTTACCGGCGGATACTATGGCATGAGCCAGGATGGCACGATCGGGAACGGCGATGTATGGACGAAGGTTTATGGCCCCTATTTCTATTACTTCAACAATGCACCGAAGAGCATCACTGACCCTGTACTTGTCTCCGGATCGCTCTACGCGGATGCGAAGGCGCAACAGGCCGCAGAGCAGTCTGCGTGGCCGTATACCTGGTATAACAATGCGAACTACGCGCAGGCTGCCAATCGCGGAACGGTAACCGGGCAGATCGTAATCTCCGATACCGGCAACCCGAACGCATCGGCGGCCGGATTGTGGGTGGGCGTCGTTCAGCAACCCGCGGCGGATGATACGGTCTACGATTTTCAGGAGTGGTGCAGGCCGTACCAATTCTGGACGCAGACCGATGCGAACGGAAACTTCACCATACCGACCGTGATCTCGGGAACCAATTATACCCTCTACGCATTCGGCCCCGGCTCGAACGATACTTTCATGTCCAAGGCGCAGACCGGCGGCACACCGCCGCTTCTCGTCGATTTACCGTCAACGCCGTTTTCGGTGACGGTGACGGGCGGAGCCACGACCAGCCTCGGCACTGTGACCTGGAAGCCGGCTCGTGTGGGGCCGACGGTGTTCGAGATCGGGTATCCAAATCGCACGGCAAACAAATTCCGGCATGGGGAAGATTACTGGGTGGGTGACATCGGGCCGTCGCCGACCACTCCAAGTCCGGTGTGGACGAAGTATCTCGAATACCAGTTCGATTTCCCGAACGGTCCCAATTATATCGTGGGCTCCAGCCGCTGGAGCACCGATTGGAATTTCATCCAACCCGCGGTTCTCTCCTCCGGCAACGTCTGGAATAACTCAAGCTCCAACATCACCTTCACCCTTCCCTCTGGGACATCCTTAAACGGCAACGCTTCAATCTATCTAGGCCTCGCGGTGGACTATTATTCGGCAATTATTGTCACGGTCAACGGCCAGAACCTCGGAAGTGTCGCTGGAATCTCGGCGAGCCCCAATACCAGCGTCCCGACGACCGGTTACTATGCCGGATACGCGGACGGCGACGCCAGTATCCGGGAGGGGAATAACGGGTCATTCTCTGACGAGCGCATTACGTTTCCGGCGAACATCTTAAAAACGGGTACCAACCTGAATGTCATTAACATAGGGATCAGGCAGGTGGGCGGGGGGTATTTCGCCAATCACGCAATGTATGATTACGTGCGGCTGGAACTGACCGGCTATCTCCCGGCCCCGCCCGGCAGCGTGACTGCATTTGCAGGCAATCACAGCGCGCTCGTTACCTGGCCCGTGGTCCCCGGCGCCACCAGCTACAATATTCTGCGCAGCACGACGAGCGGCTCGGGCTACACCAGCCTCGCCACCGGCGTCGTCGGGCCAGTGTGTGGCAGTGGATCGTCGAGCGCCACGTACGCGGACAGCACAGCGGTCAACAGCACCCCATACTATTACGTCGTCCGCTCCGTGAATGTCACCGGCACCAGCGCGAACTCCCCGCAGAGCGCGAGCGTGACACCACTGGCCACCGCGCCGACCACTGCCCCTGCTGTCCCGACGGGATTGACCGTCACCGCGACGAATGCCGCGGTCATGCTCAACTGGACAGCATCGACCGGAGCCAATTATTACACCGTGTTGCGTTCGACGTTGTATAATAACGGTGGGAGTATCTATAACGCCGCCAATACCTATAACGTTCTTAATACCATTGTCCTTAGTAACACGGTAACGGGCACGACGTATACGGATGTCTCTCCGACCAACGGCAGCACTTATTCCTATACCGTGATGGCTTCCAATGCGGTTGGCACAAGCTCCACCGCCACGGCGGCCAACGCAGTGCCATTACCTCCGGGGCCCGCCGCGCCGACGGGGCTGATCGGCGCGCCAGGGATCGATCAGGCTGGAGTGAGCTGGCAGGCGGTGCCGGGCGCCCAGGGATATATTGTTCAGTATTCGACGACCCCTGGCGGTCCTTACACCTACCTGGCCAGTATTACTTCGCTCGAGTATACGGAGACCGGCTTGGCCGCCAATACCACCTACTATTTCATCGTGAACGCGGTCAACGCGGGCGGCGTCAGTGCTAATTCCACGCAACTCAGTGTTACTACGCCGCCTCCCGCGCCCGGCACGCTAAACGCCACTCCGGGCAATACCCAGGTGGGGCTCTCATGGACTTCCGCGGCGGGAGCCACCAGTTACGTCATCGAGCGTGGCAGTGTCACCGGCGGTCCCTACACCAACGTTGGTACTGCCAACGGCTTGAGTTTCACCGACTCCGGCCTCACCAATGGCGACACGTATTATTATGTGGTCGCGGGGGTTAACTCCGGCGGAGCCGGGGCGACTTCCCCGGAGGCAAATGCCACGCCGACCTCCGGAGTTCCGGTTGCGCCCCTGTCGTTGAAGGCCTCCGGCGGACCTGACGAGATTAACCTGAGTTGGAACGCCTCCGCGGGTGCAACCGGTTACAACGTTTATCGCGCCAGTGTGACGGGTGGACCGTATACGCTTGTCTCCAGTAGCGTCAGCGGCACCAACTATAGCGATTCCGGCCTGCCGGTCAGCGCCACTTACTACTATGTGGTCACCGCGACCGATGCCGGGGGGGAGAGCGCTTATTCCAATGAAGCCAGCGCCACGACCCAGGCCTACATCGTGGTTTACTCCAAATGGGATCACCTTGGGGCCAGCCCGGCCAACCCCGCCGATGGTTCCGGCAGTTGGAATACCACCTCGGCGTTGTGGAGCAATGGCACCACGGACGCGGCATGGGTCAATAGCGGCACCAACGGAGCCACCATTGGCAATCATAACGGCGCCGCGGGGACGGTGACGGTCGGGAATATCACAGCGGGGGGCCTTGCTTTCAATCCTGCCACCAGCGGTTCGTACACGCTTTCCAGCGGCACCCTGACCCTGACGGGTACCGGGGTCTCCATTGCGGCCAACGCCAACGTCGCGATCAGTTCCGTGCTCTCCGGTACCGGCGCCTTTTTGATTAGTGGCAGCGGCGCAGTCACCTTCTCCGGCTCGAATACCTATACCGGCCTCACGAGCGACAATGGCGCTGCGCTCAACGTTACCGGGGGAATCCTGGCCACCCCGGAGATCGCGCTAAGCGCCACCACCTCGATGACGCTTTCGGGGGCCGTTACCTTGTCCAGCGTCCTGACGCTCGACAGCGGCGTGGCGACCATCGCCAGCGGTACGACCACCGATACCAATAACACCAATACCAATCTTCACCTCGGCGCCGACAGCTCGGCCGCGACGCTCAATGTCAATTTCGGCGCTGCCTTTGCAGACACATCCGGCACCAACGCTTTCTTGAATATCGGTTATGGCGCTTCCAGCATTGGCTTGCTGGATAATGCCGGCACGGCGAGTATCAGTGTGGCTGGCGGCCTTGGTGGAAACCTTGGTAATAACACCAATGCCAGCGGGGCTATCTACAACACCGGTGTATTGACCCAGAATAGTAATTCTGCCGGTCCCAATGGGTCCGGGTTTTACATTGGCAATAATGCCGGTGCGTACGGATATATCTACAGTTCAGGCACATTTACCAATGCCGGTTACATGGGATTGTCCCGCAATGACACCGCCTCCACCGCGGGCGCCTGCGGTGTGGTGGACGTGGCGGGCGGCGCCTTTACCGTGACCAATGCCGCGAACCTCACGCTCAACGATGACGCGAGCGACAGCACCGCGTCGATGTCGCAGGTCGATGTTACCGCGGGAACCTTTACGGCAGGCTCCACGGCCGCCGGTATGGTCACCGTCAACGGGGTGGCCAACGCCTATGCGTCGATCAACGTCTCCGGCAACAGCGCCGTGATGATGACCCCCGGCGCCAGTGGGATCAACCTCAATGCCACCAGCAACGCCAATAACGTCGCCACGTTGACCCTGGCCCACAACGGTACCCTGGATACCTCCAATATTGAAAACACCGGCTCAGCGCTCTCCACCGGCGTACTTTCCTTGAACGGCGGCACACTCGGAGCGACCGCGAGCGGCGTCCTGATCGCGACCGGCGTGACCACCTATGTGGAATCGAGCGGGGTCACGATTAACAACAACGGTTTCGATACGGCCATCAACTCGCCCCTGCAGGCGCCCACCGGCAGCGGAATGACGGCCCTCGTGCTGGAAGGGACGGACACCGGCTATATCGGTGCTCCGGTTGTGGTGGTCTCGGGAGGAGGCGGGGTGGGAGCGGCGGCCATCGCGACCTTCAATCCGGCGACCGGCACGTTTACAGGATTCAGGATCACCAGTCCCGGTTCGGGTTATACCTCCGTGCCTACAGTCACGCTGTATGGTGGCGACGGCATCATTGGCGATGGCGCGGCGGCAGGCACAGCGACGGCCTCGGTCAATATGGGCGCGGTTACCAGTGGCGGGATTACGTTCTCCGGCGCGGGGACTACGACCCTCGACGCGGCGAACACTTACAGCGGCGCCACCACCGTTTCGGCCGGCGTGCTCAATCTCGGCAACAGCCTTGCTCTCCAGGATAGCACCGTCACCAGCATCAACGGCGGACTTACCTTTGACTTATCGGTTACCTCCGATGCGTTCACCCTGGGTGGCCTCTCCGGGAGCGGAGCCATCGCGCTCCAGAATAACGCCAATACCCCGGCTGCAATCACATTGAGCATCGGCAATAATGGCAGCAGCCAGACTTATTCCGGCGCGCTGACGGGCGCCGGCGGATTGACCAAGATCGGCGCCGGCACGCAGATCCTTTCCGGTGCCTGCGGATACACCGGCGCGACCAGTGTCGTGGACGGCATCCTGGAGATCACCGGCACACTTTCCGGCACCTCGAGCTTGACGGTTGCCAACGGGTCGGTCTTTTACCTCGCGGGCGGCGGGCTCTCGGTATCCGGCGGCATTACCAATAACGGCACCTTCAAGCTATCCGGCACGCCATCGCTTGCCCTGACCGGCACCTTCACCAACAATGGAGTGCTGGACCTCATCAATGGTCCTTCGACGCTCCCTCCCAATTTCGTCAACCACGGCACGGTGCTCGACTCCAGCACGGTACAGGTCCTGCAAGCCACGTTGTCGGGCAGTAGTTTCAGTCTCACCATCCAGGGATACGCACAACATACTTATCAGTTGCAATCCACGAGCTCGATCTCCCCGTCGAACTGGCAAAATGTGGGCGTGGAGCAGACAGGCAACAATGCGACGCTCACTTTCACGGACAGTGGCGGAGCCACAGGGTCGAATGGATTCTATCGTGTCATTGTGACGCCCTAAGCAGCCGGTTCGGCGGGGGCGTCCCAGAGCAAGAGCGGCGCGAGTCCCGGCAGCACCGGTGATCCGGTCCCGGATCAGTCTCCCAGCAGCCATTGAGCGATTAGTCGAGGGATGGCACCGCGGCGCCATTGAGGGCCGCGGTGTCATCCTTGAGTGTGACACCGCTGATGGCCAACGTGCGGGATTGCGTGAGCAATAGATACAGCTTGCCAGCCGCATCGGCGGGTGGCAGCCCTCCCTCGCGGATGTTGGAAATGCAATTGCGATCGGCATCCGTCCTTCCCAACTTTGGTCCGTAAGTGAAGTACGCGCCGAGGCTATCCGAATTTCCGAGGCCGGGTCGTTCGCCGAGCAACATCAGTGTGATGCGGGCGCGAAGGATTTCTCCCACCTCATCCTGGAAGGCGACCCGCGCGTGGCGTGCGACGATCAGCGGCGCCATGGTCCATCCGCTTTCCCCGAGAAGCGGGAGCAACACGGTAAGCAGGGGCGCGGTCTGGGTATGGGCGGCGAGGGTGGAAAGGCCATCAGAGACAATGATAGCAATGTCGCACGCGGGCAGAATAGCCGCCTCTTCTGTGAGCAATGCGCGGGACGAGGGAGAGAGCTGGCGGCCAAGGTCCGGGCGCTGAAGATACTCCGCCCGGTCGTGCGCTGCGCTTTCGAGTAAGAGCGGGGGACGCCGGGTCATTGAACGTAACTCATCCGCGAGCGCCCCAGCGTCGAAATGAGCAAGCACCGCATCGCGCGCGCGGGCGTGCGCCAGCAGGAAATCGAGCCGCTCGGCAGTCAGCATGCTGCCGCCAGTTCGCCCGATCGCGATTCGCGCAGTCGTCAGTTTCCGCATGGATTGCCATGGGTCCATATCAAGTTTCGCCGCCGGCGAGGTGCGGCGCCAGCAGCGCGTGCTGCGCAGTCACGGAGCGGAGATGTTTACCGTTGGTCATCAGGCGCACTTTCTCCAGCCATGCTTCGAATTCCGGCGCAGGCCGCAGGTTGAGGGCCTGGCGCAGGTAATGGCTGTCATGGAAGCTCGTCGACTGGTAATTGAGCATGATATCATCGGCGCCCGGCACGCCCATGATGAAGTTACAACCGGCGACGCCCAGCAGAGTAAGCAAAATATCCATGTCATCCTGGTCCGCCTCCGCGTGATTGGTATAGCAGACGTCACACCCCATGGGCAGGCCCAGCAGTTTCGCGCAGAAGTGATCCTCCAGGCCCGCGCGGATGATTTGCTTGCCGTCGTACAAATACTCGGGACCGATAAATCCGACCACGGTATTAACCAGCAGCGGATGAAACTCGCGCGCGACCGCGTAGGCCCGCGCTTCGGCGGTCTGCTGATCCATCCCATGATGGGCGCCGGCGGAGAGGCAGGAGCCCTGACCTGTCTCGAAGTACATGACATTGTTTCCCACCGTCCCGCGCTTGAGCGAGAGCGCGGCCTCGCGCGCTTCGCGGAGCAACGCAAGATCAATCCCAAAGCTCCGGTTTGCTGCCTCCGTCCCCGCGATAGATTGGAAAACCAGGTCCACCGGATCGCCCGCCTCGATACAGCGGATCGTGGTGGTCACGTGGGCGAGGACGCACGATTGCGTCGGGATCTCGTACTCGGTGATGATGTGGTCGATCAACTTCAACAGCGCTCCGGTGGCAGCGGGACTGTCCGTGGCGGGATTGATGCCGATTACCGCGTCCCCGCAGCCGTACATCAGCCCGTCAATAATCGAGGCGGTGATCCCGGGGACATCGTCCGTGGGATGATTCGGCTGAAGCCGCACCGAGAGCCTCCCGGGCAGGCCCAGCGTATCGCGGAAGCGGGTGACCACGCGTGTCTTACCCGCTGCCAGGATGAGGTCCTGGTTACTCATCAACTTACTCACTGCGGCTGCCATCTCCGGAGTGATGCCCGGCGCCAGGTCGGCCAGCACCGCCGCGTCCGTCTCGTAGCGCAAGAGCCAGTTCCGGAACTCCCCGACGGTAAGATGACTTACCGGCGCAAAGGCTGCCGCGTCGTGGCGATCCACGATCAGGCGCGTGACCTCATCCTCTTCGTATGGGACGAGCAACTCCTCGAGGAAGTACGCGAGCGGTACATCCGAGAGCCGGATCTGCGCCGCCACGCGTTCCTCCGCGCTTCCGGCGGCCACGCCCGCGAGTTGATCACCACTGCGCAGCGGGCTTGCCCGCGCCATGAGCGTCTTGAGATCACGAAACTCGTGGTGTGTGCCGCCTAAAGAGAGCCGGAATACCACGGGCCTCTCCCTGTTATGCGGCTTCCGCTCCCATGTCCGGTGCGGGAGTGGGGGCCGTTGCGGTCGCGGAGATCCCGAGCACCGGCGGCCCGGCGAAGACTTTGCGAATGCCGGCAAACCAGCCGACCACCATGAGCACGATCATCCCGATTAAGGCACCGAGGGCGGGGTCATTCGGCGGCTGGATTCCCGCGTAGATGATCAGGCAGACGCCTAACACGGAGATGGTGCTCACCACCTTGAACACAACCGGCCCGAGATTGAACGGCCCCATCTTCGTCCATGATTTGCCGTAGGCAAACATGCCCACCAGGGGCGGCATGACATAGGAGATATAGAGAAATATCACGCACGCAGCGGTCAGTGTCGTGTACGCTTTCGCGTAAGCCGTCGATGCGATCACCATCACGGCGGTGCACCAGATGGCCGGCGCCGGCACCGTGTGGCTGGCCGAAACTTTCTTGAGGATGGAGGGCAGGCCGCCATCGCGGGCAAAGGCGTACATCATGCGCGAGGTGGATGTTACACAAGCCAGGCCGCAAAGGTAATTGGAAATGATGATCCCGATTTCCAACGGGATTTTAAGCCCCGTAGGAATGATTTGATCCATGAGCCAGAAGAAGACATTGCCCCCCTGTTTGGCCCCATCCGCGATGCTCGGCAGGGCGATGACGAAGGAGATCACCATGATCCAACCGAAGATCCCCGACATGTACACGGAGCGCAAGATTCCCTTGGGGACGTTGACCGCCGCGTTCTTAGTCTCCTCGGAGGTATGTGCGGAGGCGTCGAAACCAGTGATCGTGTAGATGGGCCAGAGCATCGCCAGCAGCAGCATGAACGCGGGGCTGGAATTCAGGGGCCAGGTGTCACCTCCGGGGTCGCCCGATAGATTCGTGAAATGGAAGAGCCGCGAAAAATCATGGGTTTTCGCAAAGGCGAACATCACGACCACCAACAGCACGGAAACCGCAAAAATGAGGTAACCGCTCAGGTCGGTCAGCAACGTGGTGATCTTGATCCCGAAGTGATTGAAGAGCGCCTGCGACAACGTGATCAGCACGACGCCGATGAATTGGTCCCACATGGTCAGCTTCGACGGGTCCATCCCGAAGAGGGGCCAAAGTATGCTCGTGATCAACGAGTACACGCCGACGTTCACCGCCGCGGTAACGAAGATCAGCCCAAGCATATTAAACCACGCTGTGGCCCAGCCCCATCCCTTGCCGCCCAGAATGGAGCTCCAATGGTAGAGGCCGCCTGCCGTCGGATAGGCGGAGGCAATCTGCGCCATCGCAAGCGCGACCAGCAGGCCGAAGACAACGCCGATCGGCCATACAATCCCCGCCGCCGCGCCACCCACCGCACAGACCCCGAGGTTCAGGGAGGTGATGCCTCCCGCGAGAATACAGATGATGGAGAACGAGATGGCGAAATTAGAAAAACCGCTCATCCGTCGTTCGAGTTCCTGGCTGTAGCCAAGGCTTTTGAGAAGGGCGACGTCGGACGAATCGTCAGCACTCCCCGGCCCAGAGTTCGTTGTGTTCATGATATGCTTCCCAACGAAACTGCGGCCTTAGCATATTCAAAGCCATCGGGATGAGAGAAAAGCTGCGCAGGTGCTAAAGCCCGCACATGAACGGGTTACAAATGCGACATCAGGTGATCACCCGATGGACGGATAGGTGAAGTCTGTATAAAGAAGTTCACGTTGGGCGAATCGTGACCTGCCGCAATCCCCTCCGGCATCACGATGCGCTGCCATTCGCTCTACCCGTTCAGCGTGTCGTGCAGCGCGCCCAGCAGCTTGTCTGTTCGGTAGGGCTTCAGCAGCACCGCGCGGACTCCGAGTTGCATCAGCTCGGCATGGCGCGCCTCGTCGGCCTGGCCGGTGGCCGCGATGATCGGGACGTCTTTGTTCATCCTTTGCAAGGCGCGGGTCAGCTTGGTGCCGTCCAGCAGTGGCATCATCACGTCGGTAACCACGATCTTGATCTCGTGCATGCGCTGCGCGTAGATGGTCAGCGCCTCGACTCCATCCTCTGCCAGCACCACCCTGTAGCCGTTGCGTGTCAGCATCGTCTCTGTCACCTTCCGCACAGCCTGCTCATCATCCGCAAGCAGGATTAGTTCGCCGTTGCCGGCTGGCAGCAGCGGCCGCACGATGTTGCGGAACTCAATTGACTCGCCGGGGCTGGCCGGCAGGAACACCTTGAAGGTCGAGCCTTTGCCCGCCTCGGAATAAACCTTTAGGAATCCGCCATGGCTTTTGACGATGCCGATGACGGTGGAAAGGCCGAGACCGGTGCCCTTGCCCACCTCCTTGGTGGTAAAGAAGGGGTCGAAAATCTTGTCGATGATGTGCGGCGGGATTCCCGTGCCGGTGTCCTCGACTGAGATGGATACGTAGTGGCCCGGCTTCGCATCGGAGTGCATGGCGACGTTGCACTCGTCCAGGTAAATATTCTCCGCCGTGATCGTCAGCGAGCCGCCGTCGGGCATGGCGTCGCGGGCATTGATGGAGAGATTGAGCAGGATCTGGTGGACCTGCGTGGAATCGCCGATAACCGTCCAGAGATCCTTCGGAGTGCCGCTGCGGATGTGGATGGACCGTGGGAAAGTCTCCCGGGTGATCTCCTGGATCTCCTTGATGAGATGGCGCGGCTGGAGCGGCACACGCTCGCCCTCGATGCCGCGCGCAAAGGTGAGAACCTGCTTGACGATATCCGTGCCGCGCTGGGCGGACTCCTCGATGGCCGTCGTCAGCGGCCGCGCATCCTGCGGCACCAGGTCGTGCAGGATGGAGGCGGACATGAGGATCGGGGCGAGGATGTTGTTCAGGTCATGCGCGATGCCACTGGCCAGCGTGCCGATGCTTTCCATGCGCTGGGAGCGGAGCAATTGGGACTCGATCTTTTTCTTCTCGGTGATGTCCGTGGTGATCGCGAGGATGGCCTTCGGTTCACCGGCATTGTCGCGCAATAGCGTCCAGCGGGTCTCGGCAGTCAGCTTCCGGCCATCCTTGTTGGTCGTCTGGAGCTCGCCGGACCATTCGCCGTGCAACTGCACGGCCTCATAAGCCTGCTCTTCCTTTCGGATGATGCCGCAGGCGTTCGAGGCCATCGCCTCTTCGTGGGTCCAGCCGAACATCCGCTCGGCTCCCTTGTTCCAAAACAAAATCCGGTCATCCAGGCCGCGTACGGTGATGGCATCCTGGGTTTTGTCCAGCAACGCCGCCTGCTCCTCGATCTGCTGCTCCGCCGCCTTGCGCTGTGTGATATCCTCCACCGTGCCCTCATAGTAAAGGACCTGGCCCACCTCGTTGCGGATGACCCGGACATTCTCGGAAATCCAGATCACCGTCCCATCCTTGCGGAAAATTTGCGACTCGAAGGAGCGTACGCAGTCATGCTCATTCATCAGCCGGATGAACTCAGACCGCCGATTCGGATCGACGTAAAGCTGACGGGCGATCTCGCGGACCGAGGACTGCAACTCATCGACCGAGTTGTAGCCGTACATCACGGCCAGCGCGGGATTCGCAAGCAGATAACGGCCATCAAGCGTCGTCTGAAAGATGCCTTCGATGGCATGTTCGACGATACTCTGATAATTCGTCTCCACCGGTATACTGCCGGTTTCGAAAGTCGTGCGGTTGGACATTGTGGATGTGGGCTGCTGCATTCATACCGGTACGACAAAACAACGGAGGTATCGTGGAGCAGGTAGCAGGATCACTGCCACGGGGGCTGAGGTTCCTTAGGGGATTCTGCTTATTTCTCGATGCGGGTCCGCCCCCTACGGGATGCGCTCCGCCCGGAGCTCCGTGGTAACTTTTGGGTGGGAATCAGGTTTCATGCTATCGAGTCCCCATTCCCCCCCTTGAAAATCATCGCATTCTCCCTGCTCCTTGTGCCTGCGCTCGCGCCCCGGCTTGCCGCGGCGGATCCCGCTCCGGCCCAGACACCCGCGATCCTTATGGCACCCGAGTCAGCCGGTTTGCCGGTAATGCCCGCGGTGGTGCGACAGGAGACACGCGCGCAACATGATGCGCGGCTGTCGTCCGGGTATCTTGAATGGCAGGCCTATTGAACCTGCGCCGGTTCGGGCGCGGCATTGAGCTTCGCAGCAAAATCTGGGTCTGGCGCTGCGCCCAGGTCGAGCGATTTCTGGTAATGTCGCCGGGCCAACTCGATGGCCGGGGGATTGCGCTCAAAGTATACCAGCGCGAGATTGTATTGCGCCTCCGCGAAGTTTGGTTCCAGGGTGATCACTGTCCGCAATTCGTCTTCTGCCGCATCGTACCAGCCGCGTTTGGCGAGCATCACGGCGTAATAGTTGTGAGCCTGCGGGCTTTTTGGATTGAGATAGACCGCCTGGGCAAGGTCGGCCGTCGCCGCCTCGGGTTTATTTTCGTTCATCGCAATCACGCCCAGCATCATCCACGCAAGGGCGGCATCCGGTTGCACCCGAATTGCCCTCTGGAGATAGCCCTGTGCCTTGTCCTGGCGGCCCAGGCGAAACTCGACCAGTCCCAGGTTGACCAGTGCATTTGGGTTCTCCGGTGAGAGCGCTAGCAGTTTTAGGAACGCAGTCTCTGCCGCGGCAAACTGGTTTTCGCCCAGAGCCTCCACGCCAGCTTCCGCCGCCGCCTTTGCCTTGGGCGAGAGTGACGCGATCCCGCCTGCGGCAGATGCAGGGTTGGAGCCGGTTTCATAGGACGGAGCGGCCTTCACCTGGAATGTAGGCGGCGCGGAAGAGTCCTGCGCGGAGGCCACTGCCCCAAGGGAGAGGGCAACGCCGGCGGTTGCGACAGAGAGATGCCGGCGCAGATTCCGCGATTGCTTGTGCGGGGGAGGGGACACGGCGGGAATTCAGCGGGCGGCGCCCAATTCTTTCGATCGCTCCGTAGCGGCCCGGACGGCGCCGATCATGGCCGATCGCAGACCGGCCTCCTCGAGGGCCTCCAACCCGGCAATGGTGGTGCCGCCGGGGCTCGTGACGTGGTCGCGAAGCTGGGCAGGGTGCATCCCAGTTTGCAGCACCATTGCAGCAGCACCCATCACCGTCTGCGAGGCCAGCCGCAGCGCGATCTCGCGCGGCAGCCCCATCAGTACCCCGCCATCCGCCAGTGCCTCGATCACGGTATAGACAAACGCCGGGCCGCTCCCGCTTAGTCCGGTAACGGCGTCCAGCAACTCCTCCTTCACATGCACGACGATCCCCGTGGCCCCGAAGATGCGATCCGCCGCCGCGAGGTCTTCATCGGTTGCACCGGGACCACTGGCATATGCGGCCGCGCCATGGCCGACGAGCACAGGTGTATTGGGCATCACGCGGATGACGCGTGGCTTGCCCGGGGCGGAGTCCTTTAGCCTGCCCAGCGTCACTCCGGCGGCGATGGAGATCAAGAGCTTGCCGGTCAGGTTGCCGCACTCCTTCAGCGCCTCCGGCACATCGCCCGGCTTCACGCAGAGGATCAGAGTGCCCGCAGCCGCCGCGACTTCCGCGTTCGATGCGCGGGCCTGGGCGCCGGTTTTCGCAGCGAGTTCCTTTGACGCCGCCGGCAGTTTGTCGGTCACGAAAATGTTCTTCGCGGAGGTGATGCCGGCGCGGAGGATGCCCTCGAGCAGGGCCGAGGCCATTCTGCCGCTGCCGATGAAGCCGATTTGCATGGTGGGTTCCTTGGATGTTTCCTTAGGCATTGGGATGCTGTCTATTTTCACACAGCGAGCGGCAATGGGCGATCATTTGTTGCACCGAAATGTCGTATCGCGCAAATGAGGCCGCATCATAAAGACTTTTCCATGCAGGGCTTGCGGCGGTTCATTTGCGCGATGGCACGACAGGTGCTTATATTATCAGCGTGAGAGTCATTGCAAAAACCATGAACCAGCAGCCCATTTTTGACGGTGGGGTGTGGCTGACTCCCATCGTTATTGCCATCTCAGGCATCGCAGTGGCTCTCTGCGCGCTGGTTTTGCGATAAGCTCCGGCAACCTTTGCACGGCGGGCGGTTTCCCGTAGTGTAGGGGAGTGGATAAACACACCATCTGGGAAGCCCCTCGGACTCCCCACGCATGCGGGGCAACGGTTGTTTGGTACATCTGACCGATGCGATCCGGCGCCCATGATGTCATCGTCGTCGGCTCCGGGCCCAATGGGCTTGCTGCCGCGATCTTTCTGGCGCGGGCTGGTCTTGGCGTGCGGGTCCTGGAGGCGAAGGAAACGCCGGGCGGCGCGGTTCGCTCCGGTGAGTTGACCCTGCCGGGGTTTGTCCACGATTTGGGCTCTTCCATTCATCCGATGGCTGTGGGTTCGCCTTTCTTTCGCGGCCTCGGTCTTGAGCAGTATGGGCTGGAGTGGGTGCATCCGGCATTTCCGCTCGTCCATCCGCTGCCGGACGGAAATGCGGCGGTGATGCATCGCTCCGTAGAGGCGACAGCGGAAGGGCTTGGCCGGGGCGCGAGCGTTTATAACCGGCTCATGGGGCCAATCGTCTCGCGCTGGGAGGAGATTGCGGAGGAGATCCTGCAGCCGCTTCCGCATATTCCAAGGCATCCGGTTGAGCTGGCGCATTTTGGCATTCGGGCGATGTGGCCGGCGCAGGCGCTGATCGATGGGTGCTTGCGCGAGGAAAAATCCCGGGCGCTGTTTGCAGGTCTCGCCGCGCACTCATTCCTGCCGCTCACTGCCATTCCATCCGGAGCCTTTGGCCTCGTGTTGGGGATGATGGGACATGGGGTGGGCTGGCCATTCCCGCGCGGCGGCGCCCAGGGCATTACCTCCGCGCTGGTCGAGTGCCTGCGAGATGCGGGCGGAGAAGTGGAATGCAACTCGCCGGTCCGCTCGCTTGCGGAATTGCCTCCGGCTCGCGCCATCATGCTCGATGTCTCGCCGCGGCAATTCCTGCAAGTCGCCGGCGACAACCTTCCGCCCGGCTACCGGCGCGCGCTGGCGCGTTACCGTCCCGCGCCCGGCATCTTCAAGATCGATTACGCGCTCGACGGCCCGGTACCGTGGCTGGACGCCTCGTGTCACGGCGCAGGCACGCTGCACATTTGTGGCACCGCCGCCGAGGTCGCGGCCTCGGAACAAGCCGTCGCCGGAGGGCGCATCCCGGACCGGCCCTTTGTTCTCGCCGCACAACACACGCCGTTCGATCCCTCCCGTGCGCCCGCGGGCAAGCAGACGTTCTGGGCTTATTGCCACATTCCGTACGGCTCCATCTTCGACATGACCAGCCGCATTGAGGCGCAGATCGAGCGCTTCGCGCCCGGTTTCCGCGACCGCATCCTCGCCCGTCACACCATGGGGCCGGTGCAACTGGAGGAGTGGAACCCGAACCTTGCCGGCGGCGATATCTCCGGCGGGGCATGTACACCATGGCAGATGCTCGCGCGTCCCATCGCCAGCGCGACGCCGTACCGCACCCCGCTGACCGGCGTTTACCTCTGCTCCGCATCCACCCCGCCCGGCGGCGGCGTGCACGGGATGTGCGGGTTCCACGCGGCGCGGGCCGCATTCGCTGACGTTTTCGCTTGATCATCAGGGGGTTCATGCCCCGTCTTGGCCGTGTCATGTCTTCCCCTCAAACATTGCGGCCTGACGCTCCCGCCGCCTCCTCCTATCGTTGGGTCGTCTGCAGCCTGCTCTTCTTCGCCACCACGTTCAATTACCTGGATCGCCAGGTCATTAGTTACCTGAAGGAGTTCTTCTGTACTCCAGCTGCACAGGGTGGCTTTGGCTGGACCAATACCGATTTCTCAAATCTGACCTCCGCGTTCACGGCATTCTATGCGGGAATGACCATCGTCGCCGGGCTCGTCATCGATAAGATTGGGACCAAGCTCGGCCTCGCCATCGCGTTGGTCATCTGGTCGATCTTCGGCGCGCTCAATGCCTTCGCCGGCAGCCTGGTCTCCATGCATATCCTCGTGCGCAGCGCATTCGGCATCGGCGAGGCGGGCAATTTCCCCGCCTCCATCAAGACCGTGGCCGAGTGGTTTCCCAAGCGCGAGCGAGCCCTTGCCACCGCCATCTTCAACAGCGGCTCGAACTTTGGCGCAATGGTCGCCGCCCTCTTTGTTCCATGGTGCATGATCCATTACGGCGATCAGCAGGGGTGGAAGATGGCCTTCCTGTATACCGGAGCTTTCGGGCTTCTCTGGCTCATCTTCTGGTTCTGGCTTTACGATCCGCCGCATAGCCAGAAGAAGCTCTCCGTCGCGGAGTTTGCATACATCCACGCGGATGATGAAGTCACCACCGAGCAATCCGATGGCGACACGGCCAAGGTGCCATGGTTCAAGCTCTTCCGTTATCGGCAGACCATGGCGTTTGCAGCGGGCAAGTTCATGACCGATGGCGTCTGGTGGTTCTACCTCTTCTGGCTTCCGGATTATCTGAAGAAGCAATTCGGCATGACCAAGCACGAGCTTATGCTGCCGACTTTTATCGTCTACGGCGTCGCGATTGTCGGCAGTGTCTTTGGCGGGAGCATCCCCATGGCTTTCATCAAGCGCGGCATGCAGGTTTACAAGGCGCGCATGCTCTCGATGCTCCTGATCGCCTCTTTTCCGCTCGCGGTCTTGAGCACGCAATACTTTGGCAATGTCGACCGGTTCCACGCATGGGCTTCGACGCTTGCCGTCGCGGTCATCTGTATCGGCGCTGCTGCGCACCAGGCGTGGTCGGCAAACCTCTTCACCACCGTCTCGGACATGTTTCCGAAGAAGGCTGTCGGCTCCGTCACCGGCATCGGCACGGCCGCGGGCGGGCTGGGCGGCGTGCTGGTGCAGCAGCTTGCCGGTTATTTGACCGATCTTTTCAAGAGTCATCCGCAGACGGCCTACCTCATCATGTTCATCGTTTGCGCCCTCAGTTATCTTATCGCATGGTCGATCATGAAAACACTCGTTCCGCGGCACCAGCCGATCACTGACTTGTAATGGGAGTAGAATCCGCCAAGCCTCCACCGTACCGCTTCCTACACTACGAGTCGACGGGCCGGTGCATCATCGCGGCGATCATCGGATGTGCCGGTTACTTTTTGGCCCGGCGATTTGCCATCGCGCCCACGTGCATCGTCGCGGCGTGGGACAGCTTTGCGCTCTCGTTGCTGGCCTTGATTTGGATCGCAATCTTGTCCTCCGGCATCGATCACATCCGCTACCGCGCCCGCACCCAGGATCTCAGCCGCGCATTGATCTTTATCTTCACCGTCGCCGCTGCTTGCGCCAGCGTCTTCGCCGTGATCTTCCTGCTCGCCGCCGCAAAGAATACGAGCCACCTGGGTCTGCACGCGACACTTTCTGTGGTGGCCGTGCTCGCGTCCTGGACGCTGGTACATACGATGTTTGCCATGCGTTACGCCCATGCATGGTATGGCGATGGCGATTCGCCCGATGCACATGCCGGCGGCCTGGAGTTTCCCAATGACGATGCGCCGGATTATCTCGATTTTGCTTACTTCTCCTTCGTCATCGGCATGACCTGCCAGGTTTCCGATGTCCAGATTACCGCGAAGGGCCTGCGCTCCCTCGCGCTCATCCACGGCATCCTCGCGTTCTGTTTCAATACCGTGATTCTCGCGCTGACCATCAATACCGTTTCCGGCCTTCTGTAGTCATGAAGAAGGTTGAGCTCGTTGCGCTTTTTGTTGTCGCTTTTGCATGGAGCGCGGCGGCCGATGAATCGCCGCTGGTGATCGAGGCGGAGGCGAGCATCAAGCAGGTCCGGTACGATGTTGCCGTCGATTTGCTGACCCGCGCCATTGCGAACAATGCGAATGACTCGAGGGCGTATTGCGACCGCGCGTATGCTTACTTCGGCGAGCGGGACATCACCAGGGCTCTTGCCGATTGCCATACGGCCATCCAGATCGATGGGAACAATGCCAGCGCCTATTCCGTGCTCGGGAATATCAACTGGGTTACCGGGAAAAACGACGACGCCCGCGCCGATTTTGACGAGGCGCTTCACCTTGCTCCCACCAATTCGGAGTTATGGTATAACCGCGGCCTTTTTTATCTGCACAAGGATAGTGGGAAGGCGATCGTCGACTTCACGCAGGCACTGCGGCTCAACCCGCGTTACGCGGATGCCTGGTACAACCGCGGCAACGCCTATCTCGACGAGCATCAATACGTCAGCGCAATCAGCGACTTTACTGCAGCGATCGAATTTAAGCCGAATTACGGCAATCTCTATCATCAACGCGCGTTTGCCTGGCAGTGCACGCAGAATTATGGGAAGGCTGTTGCCGATTACACGAGCGCCATTGTACTCAAGCCACAGAGCCCCGTGGAGTATTTCTCCCGCGGGTCCGCATACGGCGAGGCGCATGACTTTCAGCACGCCGTCGAGGACTATACCACCGCGATCCAGATCGATCCGAAGAATCCCGGTTACTATCACCAGCGTGGCCTCTGCTACCAGCAACTCGGCGACCAGGCGCACGCCGACGCCGATGAGAAGGAAGCGACCCAGTTGAACAACCAGCGCGGGAATTGATGCCCGCCGTGGCGGAGGTATAGCGGAGGTATTGCGTTGACGCGGGAAGTGCGCCCGCGCTACATCTCAATCCAAGGCGGCGTCGGAGACAGGCAAAATCGCATGGATCGACCTGACTGTGGGCAATGCGGAATTAGTGAAGGCGTTTTACCTGCGAGTCGCCGGATGGAACTCGGAACCGGTGGATATGGGAGGGTATAGCGATTTCAATATCCTGCCGGCGGGCTCCCCGGCTGCGGTTGCCGGAATTTGCCATGCAAGAGGCCTCAACGCCGATGTCCCGCCACAATGGCTGATCTACATCACCGTCGCGGATCTCGATACGAGCCTGAAACTGTGCAGGGAATTGAACGGCGAAGTGCTGATGCCCATTCGCCCGTCAGGCGAGGGAGCACTCGCCAACATCCGGGACCCCGCGGGCGCTGTGTGCGTGCTCTTTCAGGTTGACGGTTATGTTCCGCAAGGTAGCGCTGAATTCACAAAAGCTTGATCAATTCCTCTACAGTGATTTCAGTTTGGCGAAGGATTGCTCGCAGAGTGCCCCGATCCATCTGCCGATGGTTGGGAACCACGGTTTGGGCGAACGGATTGTCACGCCGCATGATAATGTGGCTGCCTTGCTGCCGTTTGACTGTGAATCCCACCTTCTACAAGGCGCGGACAACATCGGATCCGGAAACCTGCGGTAGCTTGCTCATACAGCCAGCAGGAGCGCATTGAAATGCTCCGCTGGCACCGGGAGACCATCGTCCTCAAGGGCGAGGATATAACCGTCGATCGCCTCACGGATGTTTGTGATCGTGGATTCCCTGGTTTCGCCTTGGGATACGCAGCCGGGAAGGCTCGGGCACTCCGCCACCCAAAAACCGTCTTCGCCTGGGTAAATAATCACCTGTCGCATGGCCTTAGGATACCTGTTGAGGCTCAAAGCTCAACCCAAAGGTAATCCTCTACGCCAACTGGCTCTGCACGAAGTCGTGGTAGATCAGCGCCTCGCCGGAATTCTTTGACTCCAGGACATCGTGCACCACGTGGCCGAGATCGGAGACTTCGTACGGCTTCGCGATGCAGGCGCAGAAGCCGTATTCGCGGTACCGGCTCATCACCGGATCCATGGCGTAGCCGCTTGAGACGATGGCCCTTACGCTCGGGTCCATTTCCACGAGGCGCTTGATGCATTCCGCGCCGCCCATCCCGCCGGGAATCGTCAGGTCGCTGATCACGGCATCAAATTTCCGGTCCGCATCCATGGCTTCCTTGTAAGCGGCGATGGCACTGAGGCCATCCTGCACTGTCGTCACATCATAACCGAGTGGCGTCAGCGCGGCCTTTACCAGCTCGCAAATCGCCTCCTCGTCGTCGAGCGCCAGGATGCGGCCCTTGCCCTTTGCCGGTTCCGAACGGCCGCGCTCAAAGGCGACCTGCTTGTCGGTGGCCGGCAGATAGATCGAGAAGAGCGAGCCTACGCCCACCTTCGACTCGACGGTGATCAACCCATCGTGATTCTTGACGATGGAATAAGAGGTCGCAAGGCCCAGCCCGCTGCCCTTCGGCTTGGTGGTGAAATAGGGATCAAAAATCTTCTTCAGGTATTCTTCGGGGATGCCAATGCCCTCGTCCTTGACGGTGATTTTGACATACTTGCCGACCCGCAGCGGCGAGAGCGCGGCATTTTCCTCTGCGAGGAAGAAATTCTCGGATTTTACCCGCAGCGTCCCGCCGGCGGGCATCGCCTGCTCGGCATTGATCGCGAGGTTGTTGACCACCTGCGAAATTTGGCCGGAATCGACTTCCACGGGCCAAAGATCCTCAGGCATGTCGAAGTCACTGCGGATACTGCTGCCACGAATGGAGAACGTCACCGTGTCCTGGATGAGCTGGCCGATGGAGGCGGTCTTCTTGATCGGCGCGCCGCCCTTAGCGAAGGTCAGCAACTGCTGCGCGAGCTCCTGCGCACGGAGGGAGGCCTTCTTCGCCGCGGCCAGCCGCTCGTACACGTCATCATCGGGAGGCAGCGTGATCAACGAGAGCGAGAGGTTGCCGATGATCGCCGTCAGCAGGTTGTTGAAATCGTGCGCGATACCGCCTGCCGCCACACCGAGGCTCTCCAGCTTCTCCGCCTTCCGGCGTTCCGCCTCGAGATGCTCCTTTTCCGTGATGTCGCGGAAAACCAGCACCGTGCCGAGTTTCCGGTTCGTCTTGTCCCGGATGGGGGCCGCGGAGATTTCGATCAGCCGCTCCACGCCTTCGCGGGAGACGACGATCGCGTGATTGGCCGTGCCGACCACCGAGCCGGTCTCGACGATCCGGTCCAGCATGGTCGAGCAGGGCTTGCGCGTCCGCTCGTTGAGGATGTTGAAAATTTCCACCAGCGGCTTGCCGACGATCTGGTCCTGGCGCCAGCCAGTCAGGCGCTCGGCGACGTTGTTGATCAGCGCCACATTGCCATCGGTATCGGCCGCGATGAAACCGTCGCCGATCGAGCGCAACGTAACCGCGAGCCGCTCTTTTTCCGCGTTCAGGTCTTCCTCGAAGCGTTTGCGCTCGATCTCCGCCGCGGCGCGTGCCGCGAAAATCTGCAGCGTGCTTTCCGCGATCTGCACGTTCTCCATCGGCTTGGTATCGATGACGCCCATCAGGCCCACGGTCTTGCCCTTGTGATCCATCAGCGGCATCGCGACGAAGCTCTCCGCGGCCAGTTCCTTGAGGATTTCGTCCTTCGGGAATTTCTCGCGCACCTCGTTCGGGAAGGCGCGGAAGCCGCGCTTGAGCACCTCTTCGCAGGCGCTGTTGGTCAGCTTGAAATTCATCTTGCTGCGGATATGGCCATGCTCCGCGATTACCAGCGTGCAACTGTTGTCGTCCTCGCTCTTTTTCTTCGTCAATTCCACCAGGAAGGAGAAATCCGTCTGCAACGCCTTGGAGAGCTGCTTGACCAGCGAGCGGACAAATTCCTCGCCCGTGGAGGAAGAGACGCCAAGGCCGATGTGCTTGAGGGTTTCCTCGGAGCGCTTCCGTTCGGTGACGTCGCGGATCAGCGCAACGTAATTCTTGTTGTTGTCGCTCTTCATTTCGCTGAGCGATATCTCGATGGGGAAGGGGTAATAATTCTGCCGATGGCCCATGGCCATCATCGTGCCCCGTCCCAGCGCCGCCATGTCGTGCATGAAGAGCCGCTGCGGGATGATCTTCGTGACCGGCTGGCCCACGAGCTCCTTTGAGGACATGCCGAACATCTTCTCCGCTGCCGGATTCATCGAGAGCACCAGCCCTTGGTCGTTCATCGTGATGATGCCGTCGAGCGTGTACTCGATGATGGAGCGCGTCTGCGACTCCGCGGACTCGATCTTCCGCAGGTGCCGGCTGTAGGCCGAGAAGCTGTACCAGCTCGATGCGACGAGCACGCCCATCGCGAAGATGCAGAGCAACGCAAAGCCACCCGTCTTCAGGATGCGGTCGAATTCCCCGTGCCGCTTGGCCGCGTCGTACCGTACAAACTCGACGTTCTCAAAATCCGTGATCTCCTTGCGCACGCTGTCGAGCAGCTCCTTGCCATGGTCCGTCGTCACCTGCGATGCCGCGTCGCGGTTGGCCGCCTTCGCGGCGAATTCCGGCCCGGCGGCCTGGCGCTGCCAGCGATCCATCCCGGCTGAGATTTCCTTCAGCATCTGGATTTGCAGCGGCACATTTGCCTGCTGCGCCAGCACGGTGAGATGGCCGTGATAGGCGTAAAAATCGGTCAGCGCCTGCTTGTAAAGATCGACGGAAGCCTGGTCGCCGGTAAGGAGGTAGCCCCATTCGCCGGCTTCCATCTGCGAGATGGAGTTCTCCAGCTTCGGCGCGAACAGCAGGATCTGGAAGGATTGTCCGAGGACCTGCTGATCCGGGGCGTGGGAGTTGACCACGTTCTGTTCCGCGGTCTCCATGGCTTCCAGAGAGTCTCGTGCGGAGTCCAGCAAGGCGCGTCCCTGGGTCAGGTCTTCGGCGTCCGGTGCGCCACCGCGCCGACGGTTCTCAATGCCAGGCGCCGCGGTCTTTTGCAGCCAGTCGGTCACATGCCGCTTCGCATCGCTGGCCTGCGCGCTCATCGCGCCATCTGATTCCACGGCGGAGGCCACGTCTTCAAGGCGCGTTTGGACCAGCGCCTTCTGCTGCTCAAAGGCGTTCGCATAACTCGGCTCGCCCGTGAGGAGGTAGCCGCGATAGGTCGCCTGCAGTGTCGTGATGTCGTTCTCCGCGTCGCCGACTTTTCTCAGCACGTCCAGCGTCTTTGCACGCAGGTCTTCAAATTGATGATCCCGCACCGCCACGAAGAGGAGGATCCCCGCGAGCATCGCGATCGCCAGCACTCCCACGAGGGAAGAGCCCAGGAGCTTTCCATAAAATTTGTCCTCCGCATTGAGAAAATCGCGGAATCGTTTGTAGGTGGAGAATTTGTTGGCCAGTGAGCCCATAGGGTAAAGCGTTCCCCGGGTGAGAAAGCTAATCCCATGCCTCCCTTCTATGGCATTTATGCCGCGTGGGGAATTTTCACACTTCCACCTCAAAAATACCGCCCGCCGGGCGCGGCAATTCTCAGTAACGCAAAAATGCCGTCACCGGGACGGGCGCGAGATGGGTCCGGCCGTTGAGAAACGCCAACTCGATGAGAAACTGTGCCGCGAGGAGGTTGCCCCCCGCCTCGGCGATCAATTTGGCCGCCGCCGCCGAGGTTCCTCCCGTCGCCAGCAGGTCGTCGATCAACACGATCCGGTCCCCTGGCGAGATCGCGTCCACGTGCATCTCCACCGTCGCCTCGCCATATTCCAGAGTGTAGGAGGTCTGCTTGGTTTGGTAGGGGAGCTTCCCTTTCTTGCGTACCGGCACGAAACCGATCCCCAACTGGTAAGCGACCGCCGACCCGAACAAAAACCCGCGCGCATCGATCCCGACGATCTTGTCGGGCTTTAACGGCGCACAAGCGTTGAGAAAAAGCTCAATCGACTCCCGGAAGAGCGCCCCGTCGGAGAGAATTGGGGTGATGTCCTTGAAGATGATGCCCGGTTTGGGAAAATCCGGCACATCCCGCACTGCGTTCGCGATTCTTTCTGAGGCCACGTGCTGCATGTCCCATAGTACCGGATGCGGGCGGCGGGTGTCGAGCGTTACCAAGGCCGGAGCGCGTCTTCGAAGAGCGGCCCCAAGGGCTGATGGCGGATATAGGAGCGCCTGGTATCGGTGTTTTGCAGGCACGGACTGGGCCAGGAGGGCCAGGGTGAATGGCGCCGGAGCGGGGCGCCGGGGCCGGATTTGAGGGTATGAGGATTGGAAAATGGTTTTAGTAGGTTTTAACAGGTTTTAAAAATTCAGGATATCGGGGTCCCGGGCGTGCCGCGGCACGGCGGGTTCCGGGGGGCTTTACCGGCGAGCTGCACGTCGGCGGCTTTGCGCTGGGATTCGAAAAATTTTTTCACCTTAATTTGGCTTAATTTACCTTAATTACCTGAGAGCCTCTTGAGGTGATATGGCTGCAATGGACCCATTTCCCCCTTGGCAGGCTCCAATGCGCATGTGTGATTCGGACCTGGCGAGGAGGAGTCAGTTGCGGGCAGGTTTTGAAGCTGTTGCCGGTGCATACTGTTAGCATTGCAGAAGAGACCTTGCTTCTCCTAATGATTTCTTTTAACTGCCCTGCGAGAGCAGGTACTGCGCTGCTACCGTTTGTCAAGATTCAAGAGTTGACCCCAATCACCCAGCCGATGCCGCGGTTGAGGTTGGCTCTCGGGGTTTCAACCAGCAGGTGGTAGTGGTTGGGCATGAGGCAGAAGGCGTGGAGGCGCAGGCCGTATTCAGCGATTGCTTCCTCCAGGGTGGCCAGGAACCTCTGGCGGTCCTCGTCGTCCCGGAAAATGGAGCGGCGCTCGTTGCCGCGGGCGGTGACGTGATAGAGGGCGCCGGCAAACTGGACTCGAAGAGGCCTGGCCATGGAGGCTTTCTAGGGGAAGTGCGCTCTGGTTGTCAAGAATCAACGGGCTGTTGCCCAAATCCCGCGCAGGAGTTAGTTAAAACTGGAATTCGGTGGGTCATTTAGTTAGGATTTTGGCCCATCATGATGGGCCAACAAGCCAAGCAAACCCAATGGTGGAGCGAGCCGG
>Ga0302319_10000973_pt1 | contig 64376 bp, 61 predicted proteins | sample Bog_T0_2_FD_203319 | JGI IMG/M metagenome (GOLD analysis project Ga0302319, IMG submission 203319) | Peat permafrost microbial communities from Stordalen Mire near Abisko, Sweden - Bog_T0_2 | ecosystem: Environmental > Terrestrial > Soil > Wetlands > Peat | place: Sweden: Abisko, Stordalen Mire...
GCCGGGATTGCGCGGCCTCTCGCGCGTCGCTGGCGATAAACCCTCCGTGCTTGGCTTAAACGGCCCGCACCCGTAGAGTCGCCTCCACATCTTTCCCGAGACGCAGACCACCGGCAGCACCCCTCCATTCGCAGGTCCTAAATTCCAGTCACAAGTTTTGAAAAAAACTTGCAAATATTTATAAAGCCAATTATCCCAATCACTTAAAAGCATTTCTAGACCGTCCAAAACACCCTTCCGCGTACAGTCCAGTATCGGCCTCGAAGTATTTTTGAGCCAGGAAGGACATCCTATATGAACCGTAAAGAACGCCGTGCCGCCGCGCACAAAGAATTCAAGCTCGCCCGCAAAGCTGGCTTCCCTGCCCCCGCTCCAACTCCCGCGTCAACCCCGGAGCCGCCTGTCGCCGTAACGGCGTCTGAAACTCCCAAACCCGTCACTCCCATTTCCGACGCCCAACTCACCGCCAACCGCGCCAATGCTCTCCATTCCACCGGTCCCAAAACCGACGCCGGCCGCGCCATCTCTTCCCAAAACCGCACCACCCACGACCTCGCCCGCCACAACGGAACCTTCATCCTCCTCCCATCCGAAGATCCCAATGGCTTCGAAGCGTTAAAAGCCTCTTTGGCAGCCGAACACCAGCCAACCACCGAAACCGAATCCATACTAATCAACAACATGGCCGAATCCCACTGGCTCGCCAACCGCGCTCAAACCCTCCAAAACACCTGCCTCGACCCCCAAACCGGCCAAATCACCGACCCCGCATTGTTCGGGCTCTACCTCCGCTACCAAACCACCCACACCCGCGCTTTCCACAAATGTCTCAATGACCTCCTAAAGCTCAGATGCGAAAGACGCAAAACCGAAAATGGCTTCGAAGCGCAGGAACGCAAAAAAGAGGAACTCCGCCTCCAAAATGAGCGCAATGAAAGGAAAAAAGAGCACCATGAATGGGACATCCGCCTCAAGCGCTGTGAATTAGGCAGCCGAATCACAAAGAACGTGATCGCGAGCGCGAACGCCACCATCGAAAACCCCGACTTCCAAGCCCAATTCGAGGCCGAGATGCATCGTCACCTTCAAAATAACGGACCGGAGGCCGCCCAAACCGCCGCCGCGTAGCCATTCAGGCCGAGAAAAGCCGCTCTTCGCCTGGGCCCCACCCAAAGTGTGTGCGCGCGACGTTAGCCGCGGCATCTGAGTCGCCGAAAATGTTATCCTACAAGAGTTATCCCCGGCTTTTAAGCCCCTCTGCTAACCGGAATCTACCCCTTGTGAAAATTGGATTTGTAAGTCTCGGCTGCCCTAAAAACTTGGTTGATACCGAGGTCATGATGGGCCAGCTCGTCGCCGATGGCCATGAACTGACCCCGCAACCGGCCGACGCCGATGTCATCGTCGTCAACACATGCAGCTTCATCGACCCCGCAAAGCAGGAATCCGTTGACACGATCCTGGAAATGGCCGAATACAAAAAAACCGGCAAAGCGCAGCGCCTCGTCGTAGCGGGCTGCCTCGTCGAACGGTTTCGCGCCGATATTCAAAAGAACATTCCCGCTGTGGATGCGGTGCTAGGCACCAACGAACTCGAAAAAATCAGCGCCCTTTGCGAAGGTCTTGAACCGAGACAGATGGCGGCCGCGCCGTATCTGTATCACGATCTCACCGAACGTGTCTTCACTACGCCGCGTCATTCGGCGTACATCAAAATCGCCGAGGGCTGCGATCACCCCTGCTCCTTCTGCATCATTCCGCAGTTCCGTGGTAATTTCCGCAGCCGGCGTTTTGAGAGCGTTATCAATGAAGCCACTCGCATGTTCGCGATGGGTGTCCGCGAAATCAACTTGATTGGCCAGGACACGACCTGCTATGGCGAAGATCTTGGGTTGAAAGATGGTCTGGCGGAATTGCTGGCGCGGCTGGCGCAAATTCCCACTGAATTGCCCAAGTGGGTGCGCTTCCTCTACGCTTATCCGAACAAAGTCACGCAGAAACTGCTGGATACCATCGCGGCACATGCAGCGCTGGTGAAATATATCGACATGCCTTTGCAGCATGCGAGCGGCGCAGTGTTGAAGCGCATGAAGCGCGGGGCGAATGCCGATATTTTCTTGAAGCTTTTGGAGCGCATCCGCGCGACGATTCCAGATGTTGCGATTCGCACCAGCATGATTGTCGGGTTTCCAGGCGAAACCGGCGCGGATTTTGAAGAGCTATGCCAGTTTGTGCAAGCCGCGCAGTTTGACCGGCTGGGCGTGTTCTCTTATAGCGACGAAGAAACGAGCAAAAGCTTCGCGCTGGATGCCAAAGTGGACAAGCGCACCATTTATCAGCGCAAGCGCAAGTTGATGTCGCTGCAGCGCCGCATTTCCCTCGCGCGCAACAAGCAGTTGATTGGCCGCGAATTTCCGGTGCTGGTGGAAGGGCCGTCCAAGGAAACCGAGTTGCTTTGGGAAGCCAGACTAGCAACGCAAGCGCCGGAGATTGACGGCATCTGCTATATCAATGATGCCGAACCAGGCGAGCCCCGCCCCGGCGAAATGCGTATGTTGCGCGTGACCGAAGCGCACGATTATGATTTAGTCGGCCATCTGACCAACGCACCCGAAAGCGATTTTCAAATGGCCCAAAGGAACGCCAATCCATTTCCGATTTTGGGCGCGCATGCCGGCGTTCGCGCGCATGGCATCCCAGCTCGATAATAAACGCCCGATAATAGAAATAGTCGGCTATGCCCGCCACTCTGCGCTGCCCTATCTGCAAAAAAGAAGTGCCGTTCGACGGCCCGGAAATGCCGTTCTGCAGCAAACGCTGTCGGCTCATCGACGTCGGTAATTGGGCCGATGAGCGCTATCGGATTTCAACGCCGACCCGCCAAAGCGAATTCGCCGAAGAGGGCGAGGAAGACGCGCCGGAATACCAGGGCCCGCTACAGTGAACCGTCTGGCCGTGGTGCTGGCAACCTGGTTCGGTTGTGGTTATTTCCCTGGGGGTCCTGGAACTGCCGGCTCACTGGCTGCCCTGTTGATCGCCCTGGCTCTGCACACTTGGTTGGGAGCCGGGCGCCTTACTTTCGCCATTCTTGTCCTCCTGTTTCTATGGCCGGGTATCTGGGCTTCCACCCGTACCGCGCGCATCCTCAACAGCGAAGATCCCGGCATGGTTGTGGTGGATGAAGTCTTGGGCCAATGGCTCACTTTGCTGGGGGCAGCCGCGCTGAACTGGAAATCTTTCCTGGCTGCCTTCCTGCTCTTTCGCCTTTTTGACATCTGGAAGCCGTGGCCGGTTCGGCGCTTCGAAGATCTTCCCGAAGGCCTGGGAATTGTGGCCGATGATCTGGCCGCTGGCGTTTATGGAGCAATGGTCTTAACTATAAGTGGTAGGTTGGGATTTTACTAGTATGGCGATAAAACAACAGGGGACGCCGCAGTCTCCGGTCCGGCCGGTTATTGCAAAGGTCGAACCCTCAGCGGCAATCACGGGCGGCGAACTGCATATTCGAGGTGAACATCTGACTACCGCCGGGCTCCCCACAGTGCGCCTGGGGAATCAGAACGCGCATCTCATCGTGGCGGGCGATTCGTATATCATCGCCCGCGTGCCGGAGTCGGCAATTGTCGGCGAACTGCAAGTCGCGGCGGGCGGCGCGCTCAGCGCCAAGCATGAAACGCATATCGGAATACAAATTGCCGAGAGCCTGCATCCGGTAGCCAATCCGGCGGTTGATCGCGAAGGCAACGTTTACACAACCTTCAGTGGCCCGCGCGGACAAAAGGCCCCGGTGTCGATTTACAAAATAGATACCAACTACAACACGCGCCCGTTCGTAACGGATTTGATGAATGCCACTGGCTTGGCGTTTGACCGCGAGGGCATCCTCTATGCGTCCAGCCGGCATGATGGCAACGTCTACCAGATCACGCCCGGCGGCAACATGTCCATCTATGTAGAGGGCATGGGAGTGGCGACGGGTATCGCCTTCGACCGCGACGAAAATCTCTACGTAGGCGACCGCAGCGGCACGGTCTTCAAGATTAGCCGTTCGCGCCAGATCTATGTCTTCGCCACGCTCGAGCCGTCCATCGCCGCCTACCACCTCGCATTCGGGCCGGAAGACTATTTGTATGTCACCGGACCAACTACTTCGAGCTTCGATTCGATCCACCGCATTTCCAAGGCGGGTGAAGTAGAGACCTTCTACCGCGGGTTAGGCCGCCCGCAGGGCATGGCGTTCGATGCCGATGGCCGGCTTTATCTGGCGGCTTCTCTCGCTGGACGGCGCGGCATTATTCGCTTTGGCCCCGACCGCGAACCGGAGCAGTTTCTCTCCGGCCCCGGCATTGTCGGCCTCGCCTTCACACCCGCGCGCGCGCTGGTTGTCACCACACAGAACGCTCTTTTCCGCGTGGACGTGAATATTGCGCGCTGGCCGTTAAGCTAAGAGCGAACCCATGTCGACACCTTCTCCGGCTGCGCCGCCGAAGCTCGCCGAGATCATTGCCATCGGCAGCGAGCTCCTCACCCCGCAACGCGTGGACACCAATTCACTCATCATCACTCAGAGTCTGAACCTGCTGGGAGTGGAAGTGTTTACCAAACAAGTCATCGGCGACGATCGCGAGCGCTTGATTGACGCCATCCGCCGCGCCCTCGACCGCGCCGACATCATCGTCCTCATAGGCGGCCTCGGCCCAACTGAAGACGATGTGACGCGCGATGCGGCGGCCGCCGCGCTCGGCAGAAAACTTGAGCACTCGCCCGAACAGGAAGCCATTCTGGCCGCCCGCTTCCGCCAGTTCAACCGGCCCATGGCGCAAAACAACTTGCGACAGACATATTTGATTGCCGGCGCCGAAGCTTTGCCAAACCCCAATGGCACCGCACCCGGCCAATTCGTCACCACCGCGCGCGGCGCAATCGCTTTGCTGCCAGGGCCGCCGCGTGAACTGAAGCCGATGGTGGAACGTGAACTCATACCGCGCTTGAGGCCGCTCCTGCCGCCGCAAGTGATCAAGGTGCGCAGCTTTCGCATCACCGGCATCGGCGAATCAGATCTGGATACCCTAATAGCTCCGATCTACAGCAAGTACAGCAACCCGGTGACGACGGTTCTATCATCCGTGGGCGACCTCTGGGTGCACTTGCGCGCTCAGTGCAACACCCAAGCCGAGACCGACGCACTGCTCAAAGAAGTGGGCGACCCAATTGCCGAACTGCTGGGTGACCGCGTCTACAGCACCGATCCGGACGACACTCTGGAACTCGCTGTAGGCCGTTTACTGCGCGAACGTCGCGCCACCGTGGCAACCGCCGAAAGCTGCACCGGCGGCATGATCGCCGCGCGCTTGACCGATGCCGCCGGTAGTTCCGATTACTTCATCGCCGGTTATGTCACCTACACCGATCAGCAAAAACACTCGATTCTAGGCATAGCGGACGAGCTGCTATCCGCACACACAGCCGTAAGCGAACCGGTGGCGATTGCCATGGCGGAAGCGGCGCGGCGGCTCAGCGGCGCTACTTACGGCCTTGCCACCACCGGTTATGCCGGACCTACTGGCGGAACGGAGACCGACCCGGTGGGAACCATTTATCTGGCTATCGCCGGCCCCGAGAGAACCCGCTGCGTGCGCCTCCGCTACGGCGCGGACCGCTACCGCAATCGCCTGTTGGCCACGCAGGGTTGTTTGGACCTGCTGCGCAAGACGCTTCTCAAGTAGACCGCTATCCTACCACTGCAGCACATCCCGCACGTTGTGCGCTTGCCGCTTGCTTACGATGAACTCCTGGCCATTGCTCAGCGTGATGAGCCAGCGCTGGCTGGTGAGCACACTCATTTTACGGATCTGGTTCACGTTCACCAGCGCGTTGCGATGAATGCGGCGGAACGCGCCCGCGCTCAAACGTTCTTCGAGACTCTTCAAGTTTTGGGTGGCGAGGTAGCGCTTCTTGGCCGTGATGATCCAAACCAATTCGCCGCTGGCCTGAAACGCCAGCACCTCTTCCGGGCTGAGCAGGAAGTATTCTTCGCCCGCCTTGCCGACAATCTTGCGCAGACGCGAATCGGCGAGGGAACCGGCTGGCACAATCTGCTGCAACTGCGCGATGTTCTCCGCCAGCGCCCGCGGGTTGCCGCGCAGCCTGCTCGCCCGTTCTACCGCCTGTTGCAGACGCGTTTGGCTGACGGGCTTGAGCAGATAATCCACCGCACCTGCCTCGAAGGCGCGCACGGCGTGCTGATCGAAAGCGGTAACCATGACTATGGCCGGCATGTAGCCGCCGCTCAAATGCCCCAAAAGCTCAAAGCCGCCCATCACGGGCATTTGAATGTCGAGGAAAACAAGATCGGGCCGCCGTCCGGATATTTCGAGCAGCGCCGTTTCGCCATTGTCCGCCTCGCCCACAACTGCCACTCCTTCGAGCAGATCAAGCTCCTGGCGGAGAACTTTGCGGGCGATCGGTTCATCGTCCACCACCAGTACGCGCAACCGAGACACTAGCCGGCTACTCCCACTTCCTCGTTTGCTTGCATCTGCGTCGCAACCGGAATCGCGAAAGACACTTTCGAGCCATGCTCGCTCGAATGAACGTCCAGCTTGGCGTCCGGTCCATATGAAAGATGAAGGCGGCGGCGTACGTTGGCGAGCCCAACGCCGCTGCCATCGTGAACAGGTGACCCATTCCCCGCAAATCCTAAACCCGTGTCTTCTACGCTAACGCGCACGACGCCTTCGCCGTTTGCCACCCGCACCACAACGCGACCAGGTCCTGCTTTCGCGGCAACGCCATGCTTCACGGCGTTTTCCACTAAAGGTTGAATGGAGAGAACGGGGATCATCACCGAGAGAGCCGATTCATTCACGTGCAGTTCTGTTTCGAGGCGTCCTCCCAAACGGAGAGCTTCTATTTCGAGATACGCTTTGATGATTCTCAACTCCTCCGAGAGTGGGATGAATGAGCGGTCGCCTTGAAGGAAGTAGCGGAAAATATCGGTGAGATTCAGAACCAGCCGGCGCGCTTCCACCGAGCCGCGATCAATGGTTCCATAGAGCGTGTTAAACGCGTTGAAAAGAAAATGCGGATTGATTTGCGCTTGCAAGGCGCGCAGTTCGGCTTGCGTGGCCAAGCGCTTCAACTCTTCCGAGCGGAAGCGTTCCACCGCTTCTACAATAGCCGAGCCTAAGCGGCGCATATCTTCCAGGTCTTCGCTCAAATAACGCTGGCGGCCGCGCCGCGGACCGGTTAACAGGAATCGCAACTCGCCGCTCGAAAAGCGCAGCGGAATTTGCGCCTCGGCCCAGAATAGTTTTTCCGGCAAATTGGGATTGACCACGCCGCCAAACAACATGGCCGGTTGATCGATTTCTTTGGCTGCGTCCAACTCGGAGACGACGGCAAAGCGTTCGGTGCGCAGATGCTCGCCCACTTCGCGCGCTGCGTTCAGCAATAAGTCTTCCTCGCTTTGCGCGGTGGCAGGGAGTTTCGTGATGCGTTGGATACGTTCGTCCAGGTTCTGCCGGCGGAAAATGACGCGCCCAATCCAGCGTTGCAGCAGGTTGCGGATGTGGGCAAACAGAATGAGTGAGATGCACAGGGCCACAATGGCCAAGCCGCTGAAGAACATGCTGGAGGTGGTCAACCTCCAAATATGGAAGCGCTCATTCAAGAACAGAATCGAGGCGACATAGGCGGCGGCTAAACCCGAGTTCATCAGAAAGCGGATGAAAGTGTCGAGCAACAGAAATCGGTAGTCCTGCAAAAGAACGATGATCGCTACCGGAATGCCAATGTGATGCCAGGCGATTTCCGCGGCCCAGGGCGAGCGCAGGTGTTGATAGCCGAAGTGCGGAAAGGAACTGGCGAATAACAACAGGCACGCGAGCGAGAACCATTCCGTCGCTCCGCTGCGCCGCCTGACGATTGCGGCCATCACGGTAAGAATCCCAAAGCCCACGGCCACTAGCACTAGCGCGGCTTGGTGCGGGACGGGGCCATCCTGAAACAGCTCACTTATATGCAAGGCCACAGCCGCGGCGCTCACGGCATAACCTGCTTTTGTAATGGCCGCCGCCCGGCCTTGCAGGGCAATCTGCAGCAGCACGGCAGGCAAGAGGCTCAACACCGCGAACGCCGCCGTCATGACAATCGCCATGAAGAGCGAACCGGGGTCGCCTACTCCCAGCGCGACCAGTGAGCCTACGTTCCATCCCAAAGCCAGCACCGCGGCCACGATGGAGAGCTTAGTTTGGCGAATACCGTGCGCTCTACGATCGCGCAGGAATAGGGTGATGATAAAACCGAATAACAGCACGCCAGCAGTGTGCCCGATAGTGTTGATGAGGACGGGGTCGCGAAGATTTGATTCGGATAGCATCCAGTGTCCCCTTACCTTCACGATACCCCGTGGGGACGGGCATTTTAGAAATGGAACCCGATGCTTGCGGTAATGGCACGAGGTGTGACGTAATGAGTGCCGCTGAAGGTGGACAAGAAGTTGTACAAAGCATCTTTGTCGAGCAGGTTGACCACGGTGAGCCGGGCGCTGACTTTGTACTTGTCGCCCTTGAATAGATTGTCCTGCCCAATGGCGATGTCAAATAAGTTGCGCGAAGCGATGCGGGGTGGATTGTGATCGTCATTCTCCGTTCCCGCGACTGGAATCGAGACGAGAGTCGAGCCGTATTGGGATGCCGGGCAAAGACCCGTCGCGCTGATGGGAGTGGTGGGAGTGGCGTGGACCGTGCCGCAGTAAAGTCCGCCTTCGAACTGCTGATCGGGCGTGAGGCCGGAAACGTCCACGATGCTATCGGTTCCATTTGGACCATTGCCGCAGTTGCCGCCCGCGCAGGGCACCGGGCCGGCGACCAAGCCGCTATCGTAGCGCCAATTGAAGCCGAGCCAAGGGCCGCGCTTCCAAGGCTGGTATTGCAGGTGAGTGGTTTGATTGAAAAGCTCGTCGTGATCGATGCGGAAGACGGAACTTCCGCCGGGAGCAGCGCCCACGCCCGCGACCTGCGGGCCGAAGAAGCGTGCGGCCACGCTGGAGAAGACGACAAATGCCGTGAAGCCGTGGTAGTTGGGAACCGTGGCGCGGACTGCATAGCCCGGGATCTTCGAGCTTTGCCATTCGATGGGATAAGTTATCGGCGTGTTGCCCAACACACTGAAGTCGAAAGCCTTATGGGTATACTTCCAGATGTATTCGGCATCAATCACCAGGAATTTCCCAAACGCTTGCTGCAGACCGACGTGGAACTCGTTGCGATGACCTGGGCTTAAGGGCGTGTTTGTCACGCAAGCGCCCCCAGGCACCAGCGTTTGAAACGCCACAATCGCAGGGTAATTGCAGCCAAGGCTAGCCAGCACGAGGTTCTCGTTGAAGGGACTCTCCATGGTGCGTGCGTAAGAAACGCGCAGGACGGTATTGGTGGGCTTGAAGTTATAGGCGATGCCTAAGCGCGGCTCCGCTTGCAGAGCGCTGGCTATACCGTTATATTTATCGACGCGTACGCCAAGGTTAAAGGTCCAGTTGCGAATGGTGATGGCGTCTTGCACATAGAACGCGAGTTCTTTGATATCGGCATGGCCAAAGAAGCCGTAAAGGCCGCTGGTGGTATTCGGGCAGCCATCGGAAGCCGGCAGCGAAGCGGTTCGGGTCAAGTCGTAGCAGGCAAGAATCGGAATGAAGGCCGGGACCGATCCCTGGCCCACGTTAGCTTGGAGCGCGCCCGTGCAACCGGCCTGATTCGTCACCAAAGGGCTCGTGTAAGCGCTGCCGTCGGCATTCAGGCACGGTGCGTTCGCTGTTGGATCCACCAGACCGAATGCATCCCGTTCAGTGATAAATGTGTGCTCGTAAGTCGCGCCGAACTTGAGATTGTGGATGCCGTTCACATACGACAGGTTGGTACGCGCGCCGGCATTGGTCAAGCGGCGATTCTGGCCCACCGTGGCGGATTGCAGATCCGGCGTGAAATCGGCGAAGGGATTGTCGCTCGGATAGTAGTTGTATTGATCCTGACGCAGAAATCCGCCAAAGGTAAAGACGGTGTGTGGATTGAGAATGCGGGTCCACACGGGCGCAACGTTGAATGTTCTGATTTGCGAGCGCTGATCCTCCGAACCTACCGTCAGTCCGTTTGGTCCGAGGCCTCCGTTAGCCACCACCAAGCCGTTCCAGGCGGTGGCATTCTGCGCGTCGTAGGAATTGGGAGTCTGGAACCAAGACCGGGTGAAGCCGAGATTCAGGTTGAGAGTGTTCATATCGGACAATTTGAAATCGAGGCGGTCGAAGATATTCTCTTCGTTGCCGTGATCGTGAAAAACCCGAGACTCGGGGCCATCCAGAAAACGGCCGGTGTTCAGGCCGTTAACGGAGATGAAATTACCCCAAGTCTGGCCGCCATAAGCAAGATCGGCGCCCACGTTTGTGCTGCCGAAAGTGCCGTAAGAAGCAGTGACGTCGCCGTGCGGCGTGCTCGCACCCAGGCCGGACCGGGTGGTGACCACAATCACCACGCTCGTCTTCCCGCCAAACTCCGCCGGTGGCGCTCCTTCAATTACTTCCATGGATTGCACCGCATCGACGGGAATCTGATTGGAGAACACCTTGCTCTGCTGATCGGTGATCGGCTGACCATCGAGCGAGAAGGAATTCGAGGCGTGATCGCCTAACCCGTGAAACAGGCCGTTCGAGTCAGCCGAGATACCAGGCGTTGCCAGTGTAACTAGCGAACTGAGTGAGGAGGAAGCGCTTTCCAATGGGAGTTTGTCGAACAAGCCGCGGTCCACGTCTGTGTGAGTTGTCGGATCGGTCTCGACTAAGTCTCCACCCTCGGTGACAGTCACGGTCTGGCTGGTGGTTCCAAGCTTCACGCCGATCTTTAATTCAAGGGGCAGCGGCGACCGGACGTTTACGTCTTGTTCGGCACCTTGAAAACCACGAGCGGACGCGCTCAGGTGGTAGTTATTGAACGGGATGTTATCGAGTTCGAAGCTGCCTTCCCGATTGGCGATAACGGACTTGTCGAAACCCGAAACGGGGTTCTGAATCTCGACGGTGGCGCCGGGAATGGCCGCTCCCGAAGGATCGAGAACGGTCCCGCGAATCGTGCCCGAGTTGCCGCCAGTGGACTGAGCAAGAAGCGGTCCAGCAGCGTAGGTTAGTAACAAACAACTAGCGGCCGCCACGGTTGAAAGCGTCTTAAACATGACTCCAGTGTGGAGCCGCTAGAACGAATTCTTTAGAAGAAAGTCATCAGCGGACGGGTATTTTCGGTGGACGGGCAAATTCCCCGTGTAAGTGAACTCCGAACTAGTGGATTGAAGCGTCGGATGGCTGGCCGCCGGGAATCTGCTTCATATCCGCTCATGGGGCAGATAAGTCCATTCACGAAATTTTTCGCGACATTAATACGTAGACGGTTTATGCTGGCAAAAAGTTTCCTGGGGTGAACCTTGATGAAAGCTCAAACTGAAGAATCGGCGGGCTGCCGCTGTGGCGCACATAAAGAATCTTCGCAGGATGAATGGTTCGAGTATGCCCGCATCTGTTTTGCCGGTCTCTCCATATTGGTTTGTTGGCTGAAGTTGTGGCAGCCGGTACCGGGCTTCGACTTGGTGGGCCTGATTTGCGCACTGCTTGGCGGCTATCCGGTTTTCAAGGAAGCGGCGGAGGATCTTTGGTCGAAACGCATGACCATGGAGCTCTCGATGACCATCGCTTTGACGGCGGCCCTCATTATCGGTGAAGTTTTTCACCGCGCTCGTCATCGTCTTTTTCGTTCTTGTGGCGGAGGCGTTAGAACGGAAAACCGTTGACCGCGGCCGCACCGCGCTGCATACGCTGACCGATCAATTGCCAAAATTCGCCGAGCTGATTTCGGAAGATGGCAGCGAATCGAGAAACATCACGGAGGTTGCCGCCGGCGACGTCGTGGTGATTCGCCCGGGAGGTTCGATTCCGGTGGATGGCGAAGTGGTGAACGGGAACTCGTTCGTGGATGAATCGGCGATTACCGGCGAATCGCTGCCGGTTGAGAAAGTGGCGGGCGACAGCGTTTATGCTTGAACGATCAATCAATCGGGGTGCCTGCAGGTGCGCGCGGCCAAGATGGGACTAGACACGGCGTTCGGCAAAATAGTGGAAGCGGTTGAGCGCGCTGAGAAGAGCCGTGCACCGGTGCAGCGGCTGGCGGACAAGTTGGCGTCTTACCTTGTTTACTTTGCTTTCAGCGCCGCCCTCATTACGCTTTTTCTGACGCACAATCTGCAGTCAACCATTTCGGTGATCATCGTGGCCGGCGGTTGCGGCGTGGCGGCTGGAACGCCGCTCGCCATTCTGGGCGCGGTTGGGCAGGCGGCCGAGCGTCGAGTCATTGTCAAGGGTGGTCTGTACCTGGAGCGGCTAAGCTCCATCGATACCGTGGTGCTCGACAAAACGGGCACCCTAACTTACGGAGACACGGAGGTGGTGGCCATTGTGCTCGAGCCGGGGGTAACGGAAGAAATGCTACTGTCAGTGGCCGCCTCGGCTGAGCAGTTCTCGGAACATCCGTTGGCAAGAGCGATCGTCAGAAAAGCAGCCGCCGAAAAAGTGCCGGTGCTTGAGTCCGAAGACTTCCGCTATCTGCCGGGAAAGGGAATTCATTGCTGGGTGGATCAGGTGCCCACGCTGGTGGGCTCGCAGGAATTCGTCGCTCGCCTGGGTATCAATTTAGTGCCCAGCGAAGGGGCTTCCTGCGCGGAAGTATTTGTATCTCGCGGCAGCCGGCTGCTGGGCAAAATTCAGATTTCAGACACACTAAGATGCTCGGCCGGTCCTGGCGTGAAGAGCTTGCAGGAAATGAAGCTTCGCGTGGTGCTCATGACGGGCGACAGCATCCCCGTAGCCCGCGCGGTGGCGCACGAACTTGGAGTGGATGAATTTATTGGCGGGTTGATGCCGGACGCCAAGCTGGAACGCATCAGGCAACTGCAGGCTGCCGGTCACCGGGTTGCCATGGTGGGTGACGGCATTAACGACGCACCCGCTTTGGTCGAGTCCCATGTTGGCGTGGCCATGGGTTCGGGCACTGACATCGCCAGGGAAAGCGGTGGAATTATTCTGATCGGGAATGATCTGGCTAAATTCAGCGAAGTAGTACGCGTGGCTAAACGCTGCCGCCGCATTATCATGACGAATTTCGTGGGCACGGTGGCGGTTGACTTGGCCGGTATCGTTTTAGCGATGTACGGGCTGCTCAATCCGATTGCCGCGGCATTAATTCATGTGGGCTCGGAAACCGCTTTCATTTTGAATTCGGCGAGGCTGCTGCCCGCGCTTTCAAAATCCTTGCTCGTCGAGATGTTCCCGGGCCAAGTTGCTGAAAACGGCGCCCATGTAGCCGGCATCGGTAAGACCGCCGCCGACCTCTAGCGCGCCCAGGGCCATGGCTTGCGAAAGATCGTTGAGAATGGCCGCGTTTGCCAGTGGAGGAAGAGGCGCGGTGAGGTTTGGAAGAGGCGGTTCCAGCGCCGCCAGCAACGCCTTAGCAGCAGATTCGTTTGCAAGACGCTTCTCCACAATGTGGGCAGAGCATAGTCCCGCAAGTTGGGTTCTTCGCGCATTGCTCCGCAGCGCCCCAGTCTTTCAAGCAACTCTTGCAATGCGGTTTGCCTCTCACTAAAGCGCACCTGCCCGTGCCGTGCTTTTGTGGCGTAATGCCTGAGTTCGGCGTCGACCGCTCCGCGCATTGCGCTTGCCGCTGAATTCGAGGAAACAGCGCCGCTCGAACCTTCCAGAAAGCGCGACAATCGCCGGCACTCCCCTGCCGAATTTTGCAAGAGCGCCCGGTAGTTTACAAAAATGGCAGGCGCCTTTCTTGTCGCTTCGAGAATAGCCAGCATATAGCGCTGCCACAAAACGATAGAGACGCCGAAGCTCAAATCATCGCGCTCGCGCAAGGAGCGGCAAATCTCCAAAGGATCTCGTACGCAAATCACATAGCGGACTTCACCCCAAAGCTGTTGCCAGAACGGCAGCAAAAGCGATAGCCGCGGATCTTTCCAGAACCAACTTCCGCGCACTCCGCTTTGCATGGAAGCCAGGAGGCCGAGAGCCTCGTCCCGGTACTTGGACTGACTGGCGAACTCCGCCAACCGGACGTTGTCGCGTTCATTGGGCGGGCAATACCAACTGGCGCCTAGCGCCGCTAAGAGCCGGTTGTTGAAATCCACCAGCGGAGTCAGTTCCCAATAGCCACGGGCGTTCCACTGGTTGGCCGGCAGGCAATCCACGATGCGCCCAAATGCCCCCCAGCGATGAACCATTTCCGATACCAGCGAAGTACCGCTGCGATGCATTCCGAGCACAATGATTCCGCCGCTCATTATTACCGCCGTATAACAATCGTAGGATCTGGATTTGCGGTTTGGAAGTACCGTTTTGATGTCCAGTACTTCCGCCGATGGAGTAGAGAAGATCCGTTTGATGATGTTGTCCATTACGATATTTTCGAAGCCGCGGTTGGCGCGATGGGGGTGAACCAGAGGCCCATCGCCTCCCGCCTGAGAACGCTTGTCCTCAGCAGCTTTGCTTATCTGGTGGTGCCTCTCTCCGCGCTTATGACCGGACCACTGCTCGCTCGCTCACTGGGACCGGAAGGCCGCGGATTGATGGCGGCGCTGCTCGCGCCGCTCGCGCTGGCGAATGTTTTGTTTACCTTTGGTGTGCCCGATGCGCTCACTTATTTTGTAGGCGGAGGCCGCATTGGCTCAAGGAGAGCAATAGAAATCGCGCTCGCCGGCGGCGTGCTTTGTGCCGCGGTTGGCTACGCCGCCTTAAGGCTGTCCGAGTCGTATCTGTTCCGCCATCAGCCCGAGTGGATTCCTACGTTCAATTTGTTGCTCCTCACACTCCCGGTAACACTTGTTTTTTCAGCCCTGCGCGGCATCGTGCAAGGCCATCAGGAATTCTCACGCATTAACAGCGAGCGCGTCTCCGCCGTAGTAGTGCGTCTGCTCCCCCTAGCCATCCTCGCGGGCTTGGACCGCCTGACGGCTGTCAATGCCGTGTGGCTTTCCGTCGCCAGCGGCGCATGCGCCTCGCTGTTCCTGCTGCCTGGCATACAGACAGACTCAATTGCTCCTCGGCAATCTCAAAGCGTTCGCCAGCCCGTCGGCCCGGTTGCTCAGTACGCGGGCGCCGCAGCGCTCGCCACCTTCGGCGGCCTGGTCGTGATGCGCCTCGACCAAGTCCTTATGATCTCGCTGACGACGGCTCCGGAATTGGCCTTTTATGCAGTCGCCGCATCGATTTCGGAACTGCCCTTGACGGTGGTGGCTGCCAGCCGCGATCTGGCGTTCAGTCTCTCAGCCGAACGCGCAGATCCGCAAATTGTCGCACGCTTTTGCCGGCTCACGCTTCTCACCATCGGCCTCGTCTGTTTCGCCGCCGCATTGGCTACGCCGCAGTTGTTGCCGTTGCTTTTTGGCAAGGCCTTTTCGCCCGCCATTGCCATGACGGAAGTTCTCTTTGCGGGCACTGTAGGACGCGCGGTAACCGCTGTTGTTGGCGTGGGCTTAATGACTACCGGGTCTACCTGGCTGCGTTCGGGCATCCAGGTGGCGGGTGCTTTGCTCACAGCGTTGTTGCTGTTCGTTCTGGTGCCCCATTGGGGCGGCATGGGCGCAGCGCTCGTCACAAGCGTTACTTATACCGTGCTGGCCGCCGCCTCACTCATGGTGTATCTACCGTCAACCAGATTGACTCTTAGTGACTATCTGATCCCGACGGCCACAGACTTGCGCGACTTGAGGTCGATGTTTGGGCGCGTTCTTCAGCGGCTAAAGCAAGTTGTTCCGTGATGCTGGACGCGAGCCAACTGAACGTTTCAAGCACGCAGCTATTTCGGAAGACCCTCGAAGAACTCTTCCGGAAACGACCCGCCCACAGCCTCGGTCGCTTTGACCGAAGCCGCGACATCAATGCTCGCCAACGGTATCCGCCGGCTGTTGGGCCGGCTGAAATCCCATAAGAGATTATTCATGATTCCGTAGCTCTGCATTTCAATGCGCTGTCCGCTCTTCAAAATCACCACAATGGGCGAACCAGGCGGCGTTGGATCAGACTGCGGAGGAATCGGGTCACCCGCGTAGGGGATCGGCGGATAGTAATTCGGCGTCATTCCGACGCTGGGATCTTGCATCGGATAGGCTGAGTACTGGTCGTATTGCGGGTACTGGTCGTACGGTGCGTAATAAGAAGGATCGTACCAACTGTCCCCATACCCAAAGACCGGATAGAATGCCAAGCCATAGCGATAAGGCCTGCCGACCCGATAGCCTCTGGTAACTCCGGAATATGTGCCATACGGAGGACGGGCCGGGTAGTGAATGGAGTTTTGGTAAGCGCCATAATTGATGCCACTGTAGCCAGAGGCCGGCGATCGCAAACCACTTGATGCCGGCGGCAAAGCTCGTGCACCGCTGTATCCGCTAAAACCCGACGACATGGGTCGCGAGGAACTGAAACCTGCTCCGCCACCGCCTCCGTGATGGCCGCCGCCATGCCCTTGCGCCCCCACAATACTCGCCGCAAACACGGACAACAGGCCATAGTTAAGCAGAGTTCGCATTGTCGACCTACCTAATCTAAGCCTAGCGCTTTTTCACCCGCTTGACACGGGTTTTGAAGTACTAGTCGGGTCAAACGTTACTCTTCGCCCAATACTTCGGCGGCTGTCCATTCACATGTTTCGGGAAATGCGTCTAAGACTAGGCCGGTTTCCGCCGCAGCCTGGCGGCGGGCGCGTTTGTACACCTTCGTTAGCTGTTCATCCAATTGGACTCTTAAACTAGGGCTATCGGCAAGAACAGCAGCCAACTCGTCACGCTGGTTCGCAACCGTCTCGTGCCATCCTTGCGTTGCCATCCCAGGCTGATATTTCAGCTTCAGCAGGTGCATAATGATCACGGCCATACGGCTTTCCACTTCCCGGCGGTCGCGTTTCCCCAAAGACTCCACCTCATCGGCTAGCGCCATTCTGTCAATCTCATCGAAGCGGCCAGCTTCAATGGCACGGGCCGTCTCCTGCGTCCAAGCGAAAAAATCCCGGTCGTACAACGTGCAAACCGTAGCGTGCTTCGCCGGAGGCGGAGTGGACATGCCTTTAGTTTCGCCGATTTCTGTGGTGCAGAGCAAATCTGAGATCCGTTCTGGCCATACTTTGAAGCAACTAGGGCTCGAAAATGTCTGCGTTATGATCTGAAGCATGAGCGACGAGCCGTCTTTCCGATGAAGCATGTCAACGCGGTCATCCAACGCGACAAGCAAGTCATCACCGCGGTCGTCCGCCGCTTCGGCCCTCTTTCCCGCGCCCGGATTCACGATCTCACCCACATCCGGCAAAGCACCACCTCAAAGCTGGTGCGCGAGCTGCTGGACGAAAATGTGCTGCGCGAGGGCGGCCGCTTGGACGTTCCGATGGGACGCAAGCAAAGTCTTCTCCACCTTAATGAGGCGCATCGGCTGGTGGCCGCTATTGAGTTTGACGATGAAAAGGTAACGGCCGCTATTCTTGATTTGCACCCCAGAGTGCTGCACACGGTTACTGAGCCAACGGCGCTTGCTGGCGGCGCGGCCGGGTTGATTCGCCAATTGCAGGACTGCCTGCGCGCCGCCATGCATGCCGCACGGATCGACTCCGCTCACTTAGTTGGCATTGGTATCGCCGACCCCGGCTTGGTTTCCAGCCAGCTGGGCGTCACACTCGCGTCTTCCACCATCGACTTCTGGCGCGATATTCCGCTGCGCCAAATCTTCGAGCGGGAGTTTGCTATTCCCACTTTCCCCGAGTCGAAGACGCGCGCCAAGGCGATCGCCGAACAAATGCTCGGCGGCGTGGAGCACGCTGCCGATCTCATCTATCTCGATTACGGCGCGGGAATCGGGGCCGGCATCATAACGGGCGGCAAGCTGCTATCCGGCGTCAATGGCGGCGCCGGCGAAGTCGGCCATACTCATCTTTTAGAGAACGGTCCGGTCTGCAAATGCGGCAGCTATGGCTGCCTGGAAGCTCTGGCTGGCTTGCGCGCACTGGAAACGCGCGTCCGCAAGGCGTGGGCCGAATTGGACGGGCAGCGCGCCGCGCTTCGCAATTCCGGACTCGACCACAACTCGCAAGCCACAATGAGCGGCTGGGACATGCTGCGCGCCGCCGCCGCCGGTGATAAGATTTGCGGTCACGCCGCCTCTGAGATCGCCGGCTACCTCGGTTTTGGTATCGCCAACCTTGTCAATCTTTTTAATCCTTCCGTGGTGGTACTCGACAACCGGTTGGAACTCGCCGGGCCTGAGATGCTCGAACAGATTGTTCGCACCGCCAAACGCAAAGCGTTAACCTTCAGCGTGCAGGACGTGGTGTTCCGTTATTCTCAACTGGGCGATTTGGCGGGCGTCCTAGGTAGCGCGCTCATCTGTCTGGAAAAGTATTTCGAAATACCGGCGCTTAAACCGCCACGCTTCCTGTTCGATGCCGATTGCCAGGTCACCCAGCCGTTCGACGTTCTCCCCGAGCGCGCTGTGAGTGAAGAGTTTTATACCACCGGCGTTTTATGATTCCACACCCGGCACCGGGCGTCCGGCGCGCTTCATAAAGTACGCCAGCAGCAAGCCAACTCCGATCCAGCCTGCCACTACGAAGGGCGCGTAACGAACCGGCGCCGCCGGCAGGGGAACAACCGATTTGTACCCGACCCAAACCAGCGCCAGCGTTGAAATTAAAGGAAACACCGCGTGCAGGAAGGGGTTGAACTCGCTCTTCGCCTTGCCGCGGAACCACAAAAACACGCCCAGATTCCCCGCGCTGTAAACCAGAATCAAGCCGAGTGTCATGGCAATTCCCATGAAGTAAAATTCCTGATCGGGGCCAATCCAAAATCCCACAGCGAGTCCAAATACCAGCGTGATGATTGTCTGTAGCCAGATGGCGTTCGCCGGCGTTTTGAAACGCGGGTGCACATAGGCCAACGCTTTCGGTAATGATCCGTTCCTGCCCATCGCGAAGAACACCCGCGTGGAAGCGTTCGTGCACGCGATGCAGGTTCCTAAAATTGAATTCACCACCGCCAGCAGAAGCAATACCCACGCCGGCCCCCAGAACTGGCGGCCCAACAGCAGCACCGGATTCTCGGTGGACGCAACGAACGTGTCCAGGTGATTGGTCCCCCAACCAATGAGTACCATCCAGGAGCACAGCATAAAGAACGCGCCCATGATCAGGATCGAGTAGATAATTGCCCGCGGCAAAACCCGTTTCGGATTGGCCGACTCTTCCGCCAACGGCGCCACGGATTCAAAACCGGTGAACGCGAAAATCGAAAACACTACCGCCAGGTATAGCCCGTTGGCCGATGGCGCAGCGGAAGGCAGATACGAATGAAAATTGACCCCGCCGCCGCCCGGCTTTATCAATCCGTTTAGCGCCAGCGCCAGTACGATGGCAATTTCCGCCAGCGTCAAGTACATCATGATCTTGGCGGAAAGCTCTACTCCGCGATAAGTAAGCACGGTAATGCCTAGGGCACAAGGCACGAAGATCAGCCACCACGGGATGACAATTGACAATTCAGCCTTCGCTGTTTTTTCCAGGAAAAATCCAAGCAAAGCGAGATTGACGGCAGTTGACGCAGGGTCGTAAAGGAAATAGAGCCAGGCTACCAGAAACGCGGGCCGCGGGCTTATAGTGCGGCTCACGTAGGTGTAATATCCGCCCGCCGAAGGATGATGCTTCGCCAATTGTGCCAGCGAGAAGCCAAGCGTCAGCACGATCACAAAAGCGAAGGCAAAGGCCAGCGGCGCAGTAACTCCTGCCAGCGAGACAATGTATTGAATAGTCAGGACCAGGCCCACTGCCGGCGCAATGTGCGTAATGCCCTGCATCAAAACCGCCCCGAAACCCAGCGCGTCACGACGAAGAGTATCGGCCTTGCCGGCAGATTCGATCTGTGTTGGTATCAAGCTGAACAGTCCCCTCGAAGTATTGCTTTCTGTTCTTCCTACTATGCCAAACGATGCGGCGGAGGGTTCTTAGTGGCGCCGGCGTGCTCTACACGTTGCGCCCGCCGACGAGGCCGAGAAACGCTGCCAGTCCCTCATCAAGGGCCGCCAACTCTTTCCCGCGAATTTGGCCAAATATTCGCTTGACGCGTCGTTTGTCAATACATCGCAAATGGTCTATCAACGCGAATGATTTCTTAACAAGGCCACTACCGCCGGACTCCACGGCGGGATATAGCAGTCCTTCGCCTTGAGTTCCTGTCAGGGGAACCACGCATACCAAGGGGAAGCGCTGGTCATTTGTAACGTTCGGATCGCTCACCACGACACACGGCCTGGTACCATGCTGTTCCTGACCCAGTGTGGGATCGAGTTCCACCAGGATCACCGCTCCCTGGTCGAGATTCAATCGCGCCCTTCGACCCAACCTTCGCCGGAGATCCAAGAAAGAGGTTTGCCGGTTTTTGTGTCAACCATCTCTTCCACATTTTCTTCTGGCAGCCCACGCGCCCATTCCTCGATTCCCTTTTCGGCGAGTTCAACGCTTTCGGGGTGTGGGCTTTGAAGCGATCGAAAGAGGTCAGGCCGGCTCCGGCGCTCCAGCTCATTACGCGCGGCTTCAGCCATAAACTTGCCGCGGTCTGTTTCGCGCCGGTCAATCTCTCTTAAGAGGGCGGGCGGGAGAATGACGGTCACGCTATCTTTACTCGCCATTTCGGACTCTAACATCACCTTAGCACCGGGCGAAGCTTTCATTTTAATTGGTTCCCATATGGCAGCGGGCATTTGAGATCTTGCAGTCGGCGAGCAGATCACTCAGCCTTGTTGAGGTTGTATTTCATAATGCGGCCATGTTTGCCGGTGCGGTCGCGTTCGAGCGTGTAGACATCGCCCATTGGACCCATGCCTGTTTCGAGCACGCCGGAAAGCAGAGCCCGGTCGCTGACATCTAGCTCTAACGCGCCGATTTGCTGATGGGAGGCTAAGTGCGCGGCGTTGATAGCGCCCACAATCGCCGCGGTTGCGCCCGGCCGGTCAAGGATCGAGCGCGTGGCGACCGTGGCGATATCAGTGGAATGCTTTGCCGCTATTCGGCTGAGCGCCTCGAGCAGTGACTGGAAGCGCGGCCAGCCGCCGAATTCGTCAATGATGAGCTTGTATTTCGTGAGGGACCGGTTGGCATAGGGCTCGCTCGGTTCGGGCTGCCGCAGCCAGCGTTCGGACAGCCAACCGCCCGCGACCGTGCCATAGCAGAGCAGGCCGATACTGTGTGACCGGCAATACCCCACCATACCGAGTTCGGGACGCCTGTCGAGCAGTGAGTATTGCAGCTGATGCGTCGAAATGCGAACGCCGGCGGATACGATCTCAGACAGGCGCGGCACGTCGAAATTGGTGACTGCCACGCGCGCGATTTTGCCGGCGCGCTGCAAGCGTGCGAGTTCGAGCGCAGTCTCCACATAGCGCGGGATCTCATAATCCCACCAGTGAAACTGCACCGCATCGAGCCGCTCTAAGCCAAGCCGCATGAGAGAGCGATCTATTACCTTCTCCACATAAGGTCGATCGACAGTGGACAAGTCTGCCAGATCGGGAACAAATTTGGTGAAGACCTGTACACGCTTGGCATGTTCGGGATAGTGGCGCAGGAAGTCGCCGATCATTTGCTCCACGCCCGTATAGATGCTGGCGCAATCGAAGGTGGTGATGCCCGCTTCGACAAACGCGGCCATGTCTCGTTGCGCGGCCCCGGGGTCAATTGGACCGTGGCCGCCCGCCAGGTGCCAGCCTCCTTTGATGATGCGCGAGATCTCAAACCCGTCCGCGAGGACGCTGCGCGGCAGCATTAAAGCTTACTTTCGCTCAACAACGGAACGGCGGTGACTTCCGAGCGCTTGAAATGCCGGATGCCGGTGCGCGTAATGCGGAAGCGGGTCGGACAGTTCGGATCGGGACAAGCAACCTCCGCGTCGCTGCTCATCCAGTCGTTCGGATCGGTCACGCGTTGCTTGGCCGGCAAAAGCGGGAGCAGCGCTGCCAGCGAGTAAATGGAGAAGCCTTGCCCCGGCGGCAGAATGAGCATTTCGCCGTGAAGCTCGAAAAAATCGCCGATTTTCGCGCCGCAATAGATTTGCTTGTCCGGCCGACCAACCACCTCGACCCGCAGGTCGTAGAGGTCGAATCCTGCCTCGGCGGAGATTGGTAAGTCGGGCGCGGACATGTCAGGTTCCATTATTTCCGCACGTTTGGGCGGGCGTGAGCGGCCAAGCACGGTATTGTACCCCGAATCCCGCGCCTTGTTTCCGCTATGAAACCATAAATTCGTTTGGCGGCATCTACAGGCTGAAACGTTCGGGAACATAGCGTCACTTATTGGAAACCCAAATGAGACTCACGGTTATTTTGTTTAGCGTGATTGCGCTCGCCTTGGCCGCTTTATTTAGTGCATTCGCCCGAGAAAGAGCGCGTCTCGACAATTTGTTCGCCCCGGATAAACGGCGGAGTAACTTGCCCGCCCGTCCGCCGGTTGCCACCCGTTATCCGAACTTAGCGGCCGGTTTGGTGGTGGATCGAACGAATCAGCTTTGGATAGCCAGCGTTGCGAGCATCCCGTTGCGCGGCAAGCCATGGTATCTGGCGGTGATTGTAGACGCCTATTCGCACCAGTTGATTGGCTGGGAAACAGGCGAGGTGCTCGCAGCCAGTTTGGCATTAGGGGCGCTCAAAAGAGCATTGTCAATGGGCTCCATCGACCCGGGTATCGTGCATCATGCCGAACGCGGCGAGCCCTATGCGTCCGGGGATTATTTGGCCTTGTTAGAGGAGCACGGGTTTCTAATCAGTATGGGCGATGAGCGGGAGACCAGCAAGGTCGTGCGGCGAAAGGCGGCGGCGGGGTAGGTCTCAATGCCTGCGGCGAGGCAGTTGCCAACCGGCCCAGTCAGCGCTAACTTAAGAAGCACGAGGAGGTTTTCTTATGGCAGGAATGAAGGAATGGCAGCGCGAAGCTCAAGACGCGGTGCGACGGGAAATGTGGTCCTTGCGAGGGCCCAACCAAATCGTGAAAGTGGTGCAGGCGGGTGGGACCGTGGCCTCCACGCTGGGAGGATATATCACGCTAGGCAAGTTTCTGCTCAACAAGACTCCGGCGCAAATAGAAACGGCTCTCGGCCTGACACCTCTGTATTTAGCGACGGGAGCTAGAATTTATCATTTCACTCGTCTACCCAACGTCTCGGAATATGAGTACGAATTGACTGCCAATTTTCCCGACGGTCTGGCATACAACCCCGCTTACAGCAAGCCCGAATATCCTCCGGGAGATCGCAAGATCCATCAATGGCGAATCAAACGGGGAACTCAAATTCCGGTGGATTCGAAAAATTTTCTTGATCTGAAGCCTGGGCAGGTCTTTCCATATTCCTGGCTCATCTAACTTAAGGGTCTTCGTCGCCAAATTGTTAGACTAGGCGAAACGCACCACGTGAATCAGTGCAACCGACTCAAACCAGAAAGAGGGAAGTTTCATGAAATCACGCAGACAGTTTTTGGCCACCGCCGCTGCCGCTAGCCTGGCGACCCGGGCCTGGGGTAAATCCACTTACTCCGCCTATCCATACACCGAATTTGAAGCGCGCGTCGCCCGCCGTGATTTCCGCGGCATGACAAAAGACGTTTTGCCTACGCCTTGCATGGTGGTGGATCTGGCAATGTTCGAGCGGAATGTGAGCACCATGGCTGCCACCGCCAAGAGCAACGGCATCAACGTTCGTCCGCACGTCAAGATTCACAAGAGTGTGGATGTGGCGAGATATCAGATCGGCCAGGGAGCGATCGGTCTCACCTGCGCCACTATCGCGGAGGCGGAACTGATGTCCGGCGCGGGCATCCAAAACGTGCTGTGGACCAAACAGCCGGCCAGCGCCAATAACATTGCGCGCGCGGTAGCGCTCTCGAAAAAAGATCCCACGTTCATGTTCGTAGTGGATGATCCAGTGGTGGTGGATTGGGTGGAGGAGGCCGCCGACGCAGCCAAAACGAAGCTGAAGATCGCCGCCAGCGTCAACGCCAGCATGGACCGCCAGGGAATCGAAGCCGGCGAACCCGCGCTCAAGCTTGCGCAAAAGATTTCTTCCTCACCGCATATCGAATTTCAAGGTTTTATGGCGTATTCCGGCAACGCCGCTCATACCCACGGTTGGGAGGCGCGGCGCACGAGGTCGGCCAACGATTTGGCTGGCGTCCGCGAGACCATCGGTCTGGCGCGCAAAGCCGGATTGCCGGTGAACATAGTAAGCGGCGGTTCTACCGGCACCTACAATATCGACCACGACAATGGGCTCACCGAGCTGGAGGCCGGCTCTTATGTCTTTATGGACACCGCCTATTTTGGAATCGGCAGTAAGAGCGGAGACGCCACTTACTCAGACTTCCTGGGTTCGCTGACGGTGCTGACAACCGTCGACGCCAAACTCCACCCGGGCCTTGTCACTACCGACTACGGCAATAAGGCAATGGTCCGGCCCACCGACAAAGTCAAAGGTATGCCTTGGCTTGAAGTAGGCACGCAAGGCGCCGAATATGGCTCGCTGAAATGGAAAGACGGCGATGGCGACTTGAAATTAGGCCAGCGCGTCGAAATCTACTGCAGCAATTTGGATATGAGCACCAACTGCTACGACCGCTATTACGTTGCCAAAGGCGACCAGATCGTGGATATTTGGCCCATCATGGGCCGCAGTGGCGCCGCGCAACGCTAGCGAGTTTTAGGTCAGCAGCGCGCTAAGCTTCTTGGTCGCGGTTGGGAACTTGCCGATCCCCGCGCCAACCACTTCGTCGGCCACCGTTACGTAAACGTCGCCCACCGTGCCGGTCACGCGCGTATGCGAGCCTTTTGCCAGCTTCTTGCTGCCGCCCGCTACGATCATCGCCAAACCGCTGTTTTTGTGCGGATTGGCCTCGGCATGTTCATGCGCGAATATCAGGCTGGTGTGATCGAACAGGTTGCCGTCGCCTTCGGGCACCGATTCCAACTTCGCCACCAGATACGCAAACTCCTCCACATGCCAGCGGCAGATGTCGCGCAGCACGTGAATGCCGTCCGTACCATCCGCTCCCGCTGTTTTGTCAGCGGCGTGCGTGTAATCGTGATGCCTGGCGGACGTATAGCCGAGCCAAGGAAAGCGCGTCAGGCTCTGGCATTTCGTCAGCATGTAGGAAGCCACGCGAGTTTGCCGCATAGCCAACGCCTGCACCAGCAGATCGCTCTGCAATTTTGCGATGCGCGGCCAGTCTTTCATATCGCCATCGAAATCCGGCGGATCGATGCGCGCATACTCCGGCGGCAGACCGGCAATGGCGCGTTCCAAATCGCGAATGCCCGACAGATGCTCGTCCACTCGAGTCTTATCGTCGCCGGGCAGTTTCTTTTCAAGCGCCGAGGCATCGGCCAGCACCGTGTCCAGAATGCTGCGCTTGCGATTCACCCAGCCTTCTTCGCGCGCGCCAAACAAGCGGTCAAAAAGCCGGTGCGGAATCATCTCGGGCGGCAGCGCGCGCTCATAACCGGCCCAACTCATGTTGCGCTGCATGCTCTCGCCGAACGATTCCTGCGCCACGCCGATCTGCAGCGAGCGGAAACGCGAATCGCCGCCGATCTTCGAGGCAATAATCTGGTCAATCGAAGGGCCGCTTGGTCCGCGGCCGGTGAAATCCATGCCGGTCATCAAACCGCTCATCGAATTTGTATGGCCGTTGCCCTTGCCGCTCGCCGCTGCATTATCCACGCCGCTCAGCACGTGTACGTCTTTGCGCCACGCCGCCAGCGGAGCAAGGCAAGGCGTCAGCTCGTAATCGCAGCCCTCTTCCGCGGGAATCCAATAACGCTCCGGAATGCCGTTGCCGTTGAACCAGAGAACGAAGCGGCTTTCAATCGGCTTTTCCACGACCGGCTCGCCGGCGGCTACCGTTTCCGGCGTGGCGGCGTAGGCGGTTCCCAGGGAGTTGAACATCGACGTCAAAGGCGGCAGGCCGATCGCAATGCGCGCTCCCGCGGCGGTGAGCCCTTTCAATAGCGATCTGCGCGACGTTCTAACGCGCTCCGTGATTATCTGCGACATGCTGCGGAAGTTCTCCTGGGTGTGGAATCGTCTTACTGACTTGCTGCCGGGCGGCTTCGGTGCCGGGAAACTGGCGCAGCACCACTAAAGACAATATTAGCTGTTTGAATTGAAAACCGGAATCGCGAAAGTTTTCCGTCACCGCTCGCAGCAGCGGACGGTCGGCCGGCGTATCCGTTCTGCCCGCCTGAAAGCGGAAATACTGCTTCACCACGCACTCCTGGCACTGTGCGCTTTTCGCCAGCACCGCGCCTAACTGCAATGGCGACGTAAAGTCAGAATTGGGGATGCCAGCCACGTAGGCTTGCGTGTTCAGGGGCAGAGTTACGGTCCGTTTCGGTCCTTTGAGATCCTCGTCCTCTTCGCCTTTTTTATTGCGAAATTCCAGCACCAACTGCTCGCGCTTCGCCCCGATGGCATCAAATTTTTCAAGCCCAAATCCCACGCCGTCCATCAATTTGTGGCAAGTGGCGCAGGAGGCATCGGTGGTGTGTTCCGACATTCTGTCGCGATTGGTCTGCGGCTTGGCCTCGGTCACCGGAGGCAGATTGGTATTCACGCCCGGCGGCGGATCGGGCACATGCTGGCAGAGGAATTGCTCGCGCACAAAAAGTCCGCGCGCTGTCGGCGACGAATCTTCCGGCTTGGCGGTCAACGCCAGAAACAAGCCTTGTCCCAAAATTCCGGCGCGCTCCGAGTTGGCAGGAAAAGGAACGCGGTCGAAATCCTTGGCCGGCGCGGCCACGCCGTAAATACGCGCCAATTCCGGGCTCACGTAGCCATAATCGGCGGTAAACAGCTTCATGAAATTGTCGTCGTTCCAAACCAGATCGGAGACAAAGGTGCGCGCCTCGGTTGTCATGGCATTCACTGTTTCGCGCGTGAAGTAAGGAAATTTGCGCCGGTCTTTGCTCGCGGTCAGCAGCCGGTCGAAACGCAGCCATTGGCTCACAAACTCATCCAGCGATTCGCGCGCCTTCGGATCTGCCAGCATGCGCCTCGCCTGTTTCTCGACGCCCGCGCGCGTTGCCAGTTCACCTCGCTCAGCGGCGGCGAAAAGCTCCGCATCCGGCATCGTGTCCCACAACGAATAGGAGAGCCTGTTCGCTGCCGCCCATTCCTTTAGTTTTGGATCCGGCGTAGTGTCTAGCCAAAAGAGGAAGTTCGACGATTGCAGCATCGCTTCGACGACGAGCTGCGCGCCCTTTAGAAAATCGGGCTCATGCGCTAGCAGCGCTTCGTAGCGCTGCTGCTCGCCGGCATCCAACGGACGCCGGAACGCCTTCTGTCCGAATTCGCGCACAAAACGTTTGCCGCACTCGGCCGAAGGCTTGCACGAAATCAGCCCATGTGTGTCGCCGCCGCGGAAGGCAGACTGCGCCAATTTCTCCGCCGCATTGCTATAAGCCTCCACCAGCAGCGGCGAAAGACTCTGCCCGCGCGTCTGGTTGCGGAAGCCATTTACGAAATCCTCCGGCGGAAATTGCATGGCCGGGGAGGTTTGGTCGCCCAGCAAATCGCGCACCGTGTGGTTGTACTGGCTGTGGGTCAGCCGCCGCAGTTCCGGATCCGCCGCTGCCGCTCCTGTTCCTGCGCTCTCCAGCTCGCGATATTTCAGGGCCGTTGCCAAATCCGCTCCTGACAATTGCGCCAATTTCGCAATCCAAGCGATCAGGACAGCTTCTTCAGGGCTTCCGGGCTTAATGCGTTGACCGCCGGTATGTGGGATGCGAGCGGTAGGTTTCTTCAACAGCAGCGATGCGTCGGGCTGAGCGCGGTCGACCAAGATGACGAGCGAATTCCCAAAAGCCTCGATCTTTTGCGCGTCCGCGTCCGTCTCCGGAAAATGCAGCCGCGTGGCGGAGGCAACACCATCGGCATTGTGGCAAGCGCGGCAATTAGCTTTCTCCAGAATCGGGTACAGAGTGGTGCGAAAGTCCAAGCCCTGCGCCCACAGCACTACGCCGGTCAAACCCAACAGAATCGGCCGTCTTAGCAAAGCATCTCCTTGAGAGGGAACCGGCGTGACCGGATATACCATAGAATAACGCGAAATGCGACAATAACGCGAGATGCGCCAACTAATCGTGGCTGTTTTTGTTTTTGCGGCTGCCGCGCAGGGGGCTACCGAGCGCGAAGTCGCCGAATGGGTGATCCGCTGGGAAGGAAGCTTAATTCTAGAAGGCTCAAACCAGCCGCTGCACGATCTTTCGGAATTGCCGCCCGGCGATTTTCACATCGCCTCCATCGATCTCACTGCTGCCGTCATGCACCCAGTCGAGATGCGCAAGCTCGAAGGACTCACTCATCTTCGCGAACTCTATCTTCCGGGCCGCATCTGGAATCCGGGCGACGGCAAGGAGGACAAAACCGGCGTATTTGAAGCGCTCGCCTCGCTCACTGGCATCGAACGCGTGGCCTTTGGCTGGCATTTCAACTCCGAAATTAACTTCGAGGATAAAGACCTCCGCAAGTTGTCTACCTGGTCGCACCTCCAACAGCTGCGTTGTTCGCAATGCAACCTGGCCAGCCCCGATCTATCCGTTTTTCCGGAATTGCGCGATCTCGACTTGAGCTATGCGCCATTTACCGACGAAGGCATGCGTTCGCTGGCAGGTCTGAAAAATCTCCATCGCTTGATGCTGCGCGATACGCTCGTGACCGACGACGGCCTGAAATATCTCAAGGACTTGACGAATCTCGAAGAACTGGATTTGTCGGGAACGCGCGTTACCGGCCGCGGAGTCGAGTATCTCGGCAATTTGAAAGCGCTGCGCAGTTTGAGTCTGCTGGGCGCGCAAGTGCCGGATGCTTCCATGCGCATTATCTCGGGCATGAAGTCGTTAGAGAGTATCAATTTGTACCGCACGCTTGTCACCAACTCTGGCTTGGCCGATCTTGAATCGCTCAAGAAGCTGACCGACGTCGATGTGAGATACAGCCGCGTGACGCCCAATGGAGTCGAGGCGCTCCGTGCCGCGCTCCCGGAAGTGAAGGTTCGTTTCGACGGCGCGACCGTCGCCAAAGCCAAAAACGCCGGCGCGGCCAAGCCGGCGAACTCTTCCACCGAGGCGATTGCCGCCTGGGTCAGGCAAATGGGCGGCAGCGTCGAACTGTCTGGCCGCCGATTGATCGCCATCAACCTGGCATCCACCTCCTTGAGCGATGCGCAACTCGCTTATCTCGAAAATCTCCGCGACCTCCAGAAACTCTCGCTCCAGGTGACCCAAGTCTCGGATCTCGGATTATCCTCCGTGCAGCGGCTTGCGGGCTTGCGCGAGCTCAATCTAAGCAACACCACTGTCTCCTCGGCCGGTTTGGCTAAGCTCTCCACTTTGAGCCATCTCCAAACTCTGGACTTGGCAGGCACCCTGGTGGACGGATCCGGCTTGATTCAGTTGAAAGACTTAAAACAGCTGCGCGAACTCGACCTTTCCGGCTCGCATGTCTCAGACCGAGGATTGGAATCTCTTGGCCTGCTCAGCGGCCTCCGCGAATTGCGGCTGCGCTATCTCGACATCAGCAACTCCGGCCTGGAAGGCTTGACGAAGCTAACGCAACTTGAAAAACTCGATCTCTCCAGCACCGAAATCACCAATGCCGGTCTTAAGCAAATTGCGGCCCTTACCAACTTGCGCGAGTTGTGCTTAAACTTCACCAGCGTCAACAATGAAGGGCTTGCCGCGCTGCTGCCTCTGCAGCAGTTGGAGCGGCTCGAACTTTTCCGCGCGCGCACCACCGACGACGGTATGGCCTCGCTTGCCGCCTTAAAGAACCTGCTGATCGTGAAGCTCGACTACAACACGCTTGATGACAAGGCCGTGGTCTATATAAAGACTCTTTCCAAGCTGCGTGAACTGAGTTTGGATGCCACCAGCATCACCGATCAAGGCGCGCAAGGCTTGCAATCCATGAGCGGGCTGCGTTACCTGAACATTTATCACACGCTGGTGACTGAGAAAGGCATGCTCGCTCTGAAAACCGCACTGCCGGAATGTAAGATCGTTTTTGATCGCGATTCGGCTTTACCGAACCGGAGAATCCGCCAATGAAACTGCTTTGCTGCGCCCTCCTGCTTTGCACAATCTCCTCCTACGCTCTCGATTCAAAAGAAGATACTCAGTGGGTCAGTGACCTCGGCGGGTCGGTCACTCGCAATGCTCAGGGCCGCGTCACCGGCGTCAATCTGCGCGGAACCTGGGTGGAAGACTCGGACCTCCGCCGTCTGAACCAATATCCCGAGTTGAGCGTTCTCGATCTTTCTCTCACTCACATCACCGATGGCGGCATGCAGGAGCTCAAGAACCTCCGCGGCATTACCGATTTCAACCTCTACTTCGCCGAATACGTCACGGACGAAGGCGTCGCCGCCATTAAAGACTGGAAGCAACTCAAGCGCCTGAACCTGCACGGCACTAAGGCGGGCGATTCGGCTCTCGAACATATTGCCGGTCTCACTTCGCTCGAGTCTCTCGACGTCGGATCGACCTTGATGACCGACGTAGGCTTGGAACGCCTGACTAGCCTGACGAACTTGAAGGAACTGACCATGGGCGGCAACGAACTCGGCGATGCCGGTTTGCAAGCGCTCCGCCAGATGCCCAACTTGACTTACCTTGATCTCAGCGGCCGCGAGGGCAACGATAAGAACGTCTGGACGATTTCCATGTCGAACGTGGGTCTCCAGGCTCTATTGACATTGAAAAACCTGCGCGACCTGCGTTTCGCCTGCACCTACACTACCGTGGGAATTGAAGGCACCAAGCTGGGCGAAGTCAGCACCTTGAGCATCACCCAAAAATGGTTAGAGCAGTTCGCATCGCTCACCAAACTCCAGCGCCTCAAGGTGCAAGGCTGCAGCCGCATCGACGACGAAGCCGTGGCCGCTCTCATTGCCATCCCCGCGTTGCGCGAAGCGGACCTGAAAGGCACCTCCGTCACGGCAAAAGGAGCAGCCCGCCTCGAAGCAGCCAAGCCGGGCGCCATCGTCTACATTGGGCCGTGGGAGGGCAAAGCCGCCGCCTACCGCAATAATTAGGGTCTCCGGCCAGGACAGCTATACCTCCAAGAATCGCCGTCGTTCGAAGAAGCCCTCCAAAGTAGCCTCTGTGACCGAGCATTCAGTTCGGCTGATTTCGCATACAACGCTCGAAATCCCGAACTCCACACGGCGGCCTTATCAAACCCTTTTTGCGCAAATGTCGGGTCATCGTGATCGGCCAAACTTCAGCCTGTCAAAAGGGCGGCAGCGGCCGCCCTCTCATGCTTTCGTGATTATCCCTACTTAAAGCTCCGTACCGCTTCCGTCTCATCGTCGAACGCTTCGAACACCGTATACAGCTTAGTGATTTGCAACAGATCCTTCACGCGTTTCGACAAACCCACCAACTTCAGCTGCCCGCCGCCGTTGGTAACTGTGGTGAAACCGGAAACCATTTCCCCAATGCCGGAGCTGTCGATATACGACACTTCCGACAAATTAATCAGCAATTTCTTGCTGCCCTTGGCGACCAGATCGCGAATCGTATCGCGAAACACGCTAGCGCCTTCGCCTAGGGTGATTCTGCCCGCTGCGTCCACTACCGTCACATCGCCCACTTGGCGCGTCGTTAACTTAACACTCACTGCTGCCTCCTGTTCATAGCTCGAAAAATTCTTATTCTTTGGCCAGCTTTTTGGCCAGCCGCACTTCCGTGCCCCCGCCTGCCCGCGGGTGCATATCGAACTCATCCATAAAAGCGCGGACGAGTAAAATCCCCCGTCCGGATTGCTTCAACAAATTCTCCGGCGCCAGCGGGTCCGCTATCGAATTAACATCGAAGCCTTCGCCCTCGTCCCCGATAACCACGCTGATCCCCTGAGCCGTCCATTCTACGTCCAGATGCACCTTTTTGTTCTTGTTATAGCGGTTGCCATGCACCACCGCGTTCACCGCACACTCGCGCACGGCCATGCCGATCTGGTGCTGGTCGTCTTCATCGAAACCCGCCTTGCCGGCTTCGCGCATAACCAATTCCTCTGCCGTATCGACGCTTTGCAAGGTTGATTCGAGTGTGGTCTGAAGCTTTTCCATCCGGTCGTTTTTACTTAGTCAAGCCCTTCAGAGTCGGTTCTACCTGACTATATCTCACCGGGCAGATTCTTAGAGCCGAATCGCCAAAATACTACTGGAATAGGGTTAAAGTCAAGGCCGGATCTTCGAAAGTGCCACCAATACACCGAGCCCCGTGAGCAACCCGGCAAATTGCATAAAACCGGTTTGATCCTGTTCCTTGCTGGCATCGCGCTGGTAAAGCCGGTACGCCCCGCCCAGCAGGATCAGCAAGTACATCGATTCTTTGGTCACGGCCCACATCGCGCCCGCCAGCACCAGCAGCGCGATCCGTTGCCACAGCGTCTGCGAATGAAAGCCGCGCGCGCCGTCCAATTGCCAGACAGGAATCAGATTGAAGAGGTTGATCACCGCTCCAATATGGGCAATCGCCGCCCAAATCGGCAGGCCGGTGGCGGCATAGATCGCATAAGCCACCAGCGCCGCGCCGAAGCCATAGATCGGTCCTGCCAACCCGATGCGCGCATCCTGCACCGGCGGCAATGCCACGCCGCGCAGTTGGATAATCGCTCCCAATCCGGGAATGAACATGGGTGCGCCGGCCGGTATTCCAAACTTGCGCAGTTCGATTACGTGCCCCATCTCATGTATGTAAATCGAGATGATCAAGCCCGCCCCGAATTGCCATCCGTAAAGCGACCAGTAAAAGCCAAACGAGACGAACATGGATAGCAGCGTGCCCATCTTCGTCAAACCCAGCAACAGCGCTTTCAATTTCCAGAGCAACAGCGCAATCGGCCCAAGCCCTGCCGTCGCGCGCTTGCGCCAACCCGCTTGGCCCGCGCTCGCCCCGGAGTTGATCTGCTGGTCGAGCTCCGTCACACGCGCCTGAATGCTGCGATACTGCACCGTCTCCGGCGGCAGGTAAGCGAGCGACTGCGTCCAGAAGTCTTTCGCCTGCGTCAGATTGCCGCCGTTCGCGGCGATTTGCGCTTTCCGCGCCAAGTCCTCCAGCTCCGCGGCGTAAATGAGGCAGTGGCAGTTCGGGCAACTGATTGGCGCGCCGCTGAAAGCTTGGCCGCAATCGGGACAGAAGGAAGGCGGAGTGTTGGGTGGCACGCGAGTTTTAAGCGCCCGCTTGATAAGGGCCCATTACCAGTATGCTCGAACGCCCCGTCATCTGCCAGGCGCGTTGCAAGCCGATGAAGATGATGAACAGCGTTAACAGCCCGCCCATACCTTGCCCAAGCGACATAAAAGGCGCAGCCACCGCGAGCCCTATCAGCGAAACCACAAAGCCGCCCAGCGGTGCGGCCTCCGCCGGCGCGTTCGTTTGCTCCGCGGCTTCAGTCTTGTGGCTGCTTTGCTTGTAATAGTGGTAAACCGACACCGGAATGTAGCTGCCGCTGATTGAAAAATAAGTCAACAACACTGCCATGATTTGCTGCCAGCGTCCGCCCAAGCCTTTCGACCCCTTCCGCACCGCTTTGCCCACCATGAAACCGATGAGAATGGCAATCAGCGCCAATTGATAGTCCGTGACAATCCAGACGATCGAAAAAAGCGCCGTACCCGCCAGTGCCGCGCCCAATCCATAGGCAAACGATTTCGCCAGCGTGTGCGCCAGCGGCGCGTTCTGCCCTGCTTCCACGGCCTTAGCGCAAACCGGACAAACCACTTGTCCCTGCGCATGATAGTAGCTGTCGCCGATTGGCCTGCTGCAAATGGCACACTTAGGCGCGCTCGCCGCTTCGCTGGCATGTTCCGCTTTACGGAACTGCAAAGTTTCGGCGGCTGGTATGGTCTCAGCCTGAGGAATGGCAGCCTGCGCTTCCGTGTTCAAGCCTACTTCGCTGGGTTTTTCTGGCTCCGGCATTATGGAAATGATAGCGAACGCCGCTAGCAGATACAGGAAAGCTTTACAGTTTGACTGTACATATGAGATACTGATTCCGTGAGCAGCCGAAAGTCTTCGCCTTCCAAGGGGAGCGCGCAAGGCGGTAACGTCGCTCAGACCGCGCTCGCTTCGACGCTGGCCGCCGAAATCCGTGCGGTCTGCGGCAAGCTCAAGCGGCGTTTACGCGAGCATGGGGGCGGCAATGATCTGACGGCGTCCCAGATCTCTGTTCTTCTTCTGCTCGAAAAGGATGGTTCGGCTACGGTTTCATGTCTGGCGCGCGCGGAAGGCATGCGCCCGCAGTCGATGAGCGCTATCGTCGTGCCGCTCGAGGAAGCCGGGCTGGTAAGTGGTGCTCCCGACCCCGACGATGGGCGGCAAACACTGTTGTCTCTTACCCCCAAATGCCTGAAGTGGGTTCAGGAGGGCAGGGCCGCGAGACAGGACTGGCTCACCGCGACCGTCGCGCGGAAGCTTTCTGTCCGCGAACAGGAGAGACTTCAGGCAGCGCTCGAACTGCTGGCGCGCCTGGTTGAGGATTAGACCTGTATTTCAGGAGAAGAACTCTATGCCACTTACTATTCTTGACCCCGATACCGCGTTGATCGTGATCGACCTGCAGAAAGGCATCGTCGAGGGGAATTTCATTCATCCCATCGGCGAGATCGTCGAACGGACGCGGGAACTAATCGATGTTTTCCGTGCAAAGCAACTTCCAGTCGTGCTGGTCAATGTGGCGGGACGGGCGCCGGGCCGGACGGAGCAGGGTTCGCGGAGCAACGCCTCGTTTTCCGAGGGCTGGACAGACCTACTTCCGCAGCTGGATCAGCAAGCGAGCGATCTTGCAGTCACCAAGCGAAGTTGGGGCGCTTTCGCGACAACGGATCTTGAGCGTCAGCTCAAGGAGCGAGGCGTTACCCAGGTGGTTGTGACCGGAGTGGCTACCTCGGTCGGCGTCGAGGCGACGGCGCGCCAGGCCTATGAGCAGGGGTTCAATGTCACGCTGGCACTCGATGCCATGACCGATCTGCGCGCGGAGGCGCACGAGTACAGCATCCGGAACGTTTTCCCTCGTGTGGGTGAGACCGGGTCGACGAAAGAAATTATTTCGCTTTTAGAAGAAAGGAGCGCTGCGTTATGAATTGGCTTTGGTTGGCGGCGTATTTCTTTGGAGGCATTTTTTTGACAAACGCTATTCCTCACTTTGTCGCGGGCACGATGGGACGCCCCTTTCAAAGTCCCTTCGCCAAACCGCCTGGCCAAGGGCTCTCCTCTGCGACAGTTAACGTTCTTTGGGGCTTCTTTAACGCGGTCGTTGGGTATCTGCTCGTGGCGCGCGTTGGTGCCTTCGATCCGCGGGCGACGAGTCACACGCTGGCGTTGGGCTTGGGCGCGCTGCTCATCAGTATCAGCCTGGCGCGTCACTTTGGTAAGTTCCATGGGGGCAACGCACCGCAAAACACACCGCCGCAATGAGGGTCGGGTATCCGCGCACTTGGCGCTCACTCGGAAGTTTCAACTTCCGCCTATGGACGGCCGGCGGCTTGATTTCCAACGTTGGTACCTGGATGCAGCGCGTGGCGCAAGACTGGCTGGTGCTGACGCAATTGACCCATCACGATGCTTCAGCGCTGGGAATTGTGATGGGCCTCCAGTTTGCTCCGCAACTGCTGTTCCTGCCCTGGACGGGATTGGCTGCGGACCGCCTCAATCAGCGCAAGCTTCTTATGGTGACCCAAGGAACCATGGGGGTCCTTGCGGTCATGCTGGGAGTTCTCACGATCGCAGGAGCGATTCAGCTCTGGCATGTTTATGTGTTCACGTTCCTCTCGGGCTCGGCGGCCGCGTTGGACGCGCCGGTGAGACAGACCTTCGTGGCAGAGATGGTGGGCGATGAGGATCTGACGAATGCAGTGGCATTGAACTCGACCTCGTTCAATGCGGCCCGCATGATTGGTCCCGCGGCGGCCGGTTTACTGATCGCAAAGGTTGGCATCGGCTGGGCCTTTCTGCTGAACGGGATCTCATTCGGGGCGGTGCTGATCTCGATGTCTTTTTTCCGAGTCTCGGAACTGCGGGCCAGCGCCAGGGCGCATCGCAATAGCTCGGGATTTCTGGAAGGCTTTCACTATGTCTGGGGGAAGCCGGACCTGAGGGCGATCCTGATTATGCTATTTCTGATCGGCACCTTCGGCTTGAACTTTCCGATCTTCATCTCAACCATGGCGGTGAATGTTTTCCACTCGGACGCAGGCGCTTTCGGCCTGCTCTCCTCGATCATGGCCGTGGGCACTCTCTGCGGCGCGCTGTTTGCGGCGGGGCGCGAGAGACCAAGCCTGGCGAAGTTGGCAGCGGGCGCGGGCGTTTTTGGGCTCGGCTGTACGCTAGCTGCACTGGCGCCTGGATACTGGTGGTTCGCGGCCAGTCTCGTGGTCATTGGCGCGGCTGCCCTGACCTTCACCAACGGCACGAACAGCGTCATGCAGCTCGCGGCAGAGCCGGCCATGCGGGGCAGGGTTATGGCGCTGCGGATTGGCGTGGCACTGGGCGGAACTCCAATCGGCGCGCCGATTGTCGGTTGGGTGGCGAACCAGTTCGGGCCTCGCTGGGCGCTGGGCATCGGCGCGGCAGCGGGTTTCGCGGCGGCGCTGGCGGCGATAAATAGGTGCGTCGGACCAGGCCGAGGGGCATCGAAATGACAGGAGAAAACGAAGAATGTTTCTGGTGACAGGGATTACGGGCCATGTGGGTGGGGCTACGGCGCGAGGTCTGTTGGCCAAGCGCAAACAAGTGCGGGCGCTGGTGCGCGACCGGCAGAAGGCGGCGGCGTGGGCTGACAAGGGTGTGGAGTTGGCGCAGGGGGACTGGAACGATGCGGCGTCGATTGCGGCGGCCCTCGATGGCGTGGAGGGCGCTTACATCATGATGCCGCCGACACAGACGCCGTCGCGCGGGTTTCCGGAGGCCATGGCGGTAGTGGCCAATTATGTGCAGGCGCTGCGGCAGAGCGCGCCGCCCAAGCTGGTGGCGTTGTCGTCTTTTGGTTCGGAAAAGGAAAGCGGCCTGGGACTGATCACACCGACGCGCCTGCTGGAGCAGGGACTGAAGGAGATGCCGTTTCCGGTGGCATTGGTGCGCGCGGGTGGATTTTTCGAGAACTTTACCTATGGTCTGCAGGCCGCGCAGGGCGGGACGCTGCCGGTGTTTTACTCGCCGACGTCGCGCAAGGTCGGGCAAATTGCGACGGCGGATATCGGTGCGCTGGTGGTTGAGTTGCTGACTACTGAGTGGAGCGGCCATCGAGTAATCGAGCTAGGTACGCGGGTGTCGCCGGATGAGATTGCAGAGGCCATCGGCGAAGTGCTGGGGCGCGAGGTGAAGGCGCAGGGGTTGCCCAGGGAGGCTTGGGCCGGGGCACTGGAACACATGGGTTTGCCAAAGGGCTCGACTTGGGCGTATGAGGAGATGCTGGAGGGCGTGAATTCCGGCTGGATAGACTTCGGCGTGGACGGTACCGAGAAACGGCCTGGAACGACGAAGGCGCGGGATGTGTTCGCGCAGTTGAAGCAGTTGAAGTAGAGATGAGGGCGCGGAATAGAATTAAGTTGGAATGTTTTCGTTCGTGGGCTATCTGGCACTCGTATATCTCTTCGTTGGCTTGTTTTTCTACCTTTGGGGACACCCGCAGATTCTGCCGGAGCGCAAGAAGGCTGGCGGGTTGGAATCGAAAGGGGCAGACGATTTTTCCAGCCGGCAAACGGCGCATGCGGTGCAGGCGGTGGCGTTTATTATTAATGGCATTCCCGCCGTTAAGCGCAAGACGCCCGCTGCGCTGGAGGATCTGTATCGAGCTTCGGTGAAGCGGGCTTTCCATGCGAAGCGGTCTTTCATTACGACGGGTGCGCCGCATTCGCGAGCCATTTATCCGCGAAACTACGCCTGGTTCTACCCGCGTCTGTTGGACACGAGCAGCCTTATCGATTTGGCGGACGCCGAGCAGCGAATAGACCTGCTGGTGCGCGGGTTGTCGCTGATTCTGCGTAATGGCGCACGCTTGCCGTTTCCCACGACCTTTATTCCGCTCACCAGCCGAAGATTCGCGGCGGTGAACTATGTCCGCCGGCCGTCCGATTCGCTGCTGGGTGTTTTGGCCGGGATTGATGCGCTGGTGAATGCTCCGCCCGAGTTCGCGCGAGCGCGCCAGGAAGGACGCCGAATGTTCGGCGAGAATCGGGCGACGCTGCGCTTTCAGCTGGAGAGTCTGATTGGGTCGCTCGCGCCGTTTAGCTTTGGCGGCGCAAACACGCTGCTGATTGACCGCGACGAGAGCCGGTCGAGCGCCACCGATACGCGGATTGAGCGGCGGCGCTTCGTAACCAATGCCAATGTGTGGGCAACGTTGGTAAAGGCAGAGCGGCTGGGCTTGTGCAGCCCGGCGGAAATCGAAGAGCGGATCGGCCGCTCGTTGAGTGAACTTAAACGCGAACTGCTGACGGTGTTCGGACACGAGGGTTACATCGTCAATACCTTAGAGACGTTGAACGATCTCCCCGCGCGAAACGTGACCTTGGATTTCTGCCACGTGTTCGATGGCTTCTGGACTTTCGAGTCTGAACAGGAAACGGCGCTTTTCCGGAACACCGCCGACCTCTTTTTGAGAAGCGAAGAGCTGCAGGACGAGGCAGGGCGCTGCTTCCTGATTGCGGCGGAGAATCCGGCTATGTCGTTTTTCAACAAAATTGGAGCTGCTTCTTATCACGGAAGAACGATTTGGCCGGCGTTCAATGTTGAATTCGCCGACCGGCTGCTGGATCTGGATGCTCAACTTGGTAACGCGGGCGAATATCGCGTTGCCGCCCGGCGCATATTAACGCAACTCCGAGCCTATATCGAAACGCTGGGGTTCTACCCGGAGATTCTGCGCCCCAACGGTAAGCCGTATTGCACATGGATCTATCGTTGCGCCCGGGCCGATAGCTGGTTTCCGAGGTTTGTATCCGTCGAAGCGAGGATGAACGGCATGAGTGCGAGGTGACTGTTAGGGGGCGTATGATTCCGGTTTTAGGGCAATCGTTTGAAAGCCTGGAGCGGAAGAAAGAAGTCGTACTGGCTGAAGTCGCGGATTTGACGGCGGAGCAGTTGTCGTTTCGGCCGGGGGCGGGTGAATGGTCCGTCATGGAGGTGCTGGATCATCTGGCGAAGGTAGAGCGGGCTTTAATGGACCGGGTGAGGCGTGAATTGCCGGAAGGCAATCCGGTAACTATGAGAGACAGGCTGGGTGCGAGGATGGTGATCCTGGTTATGAGGTCACGGATGCGGGTGAAGGTCCCGGGGACTGCGAAAGCGGTGCTGCCGGAGGAGCCGGCGAGTCTGACGGAGGTTGAGGAGAGATGGAGCAAGGAGCGGGAGGAGATGGGCGCGCTGCTGGGAGGGTTGCGGACGGAGCAACTTGAGTGCGGACTGTTCCGGCATGCGGTAGGTGGGTGGATGACGATTGCGGAGGGGCTGGAGTTTTTGGCGGTGCATATGAGGCACCATGATGCGCAATTGAGGAGGTTGAAGAGAGGTGCGAGTGCGCGCTATGGGCGGTCGGAAAAGAGAGCGTGGTAGATGAGATGGGTGGCGGCGGAGAGTTGTTGGCGGAGGCGACGCTTAGGGAGCGAGAGAGCTTGGGTGAGCAGACTCCAGAAGAAGGTGTCCATGGCGCGGGCGAGGTTGGGGATATCGGCGTTGGGGCGAGCGCCGGGGATGCGGTGGAAGAGTTGGAATAGCTTGGTGATGCGAGCGGTGGTCCAGGCGTGGATGGCGGTTTGTATTTGGGCCAGGCCGGCGTCGGAGAGGACGGCTTCCTGCCAGGCGCGATAGGCCCCGAGGTAGTGGAGGTCGCGGGAGAAGGCGCGGGCGAGGATGGCGTGGATGGCCGCGCGCGGTTCAGTGATGGAAGATGGTTGGAGATCGAGCTGACTGAGTCCTTCGAGAAGGTCATCCATAAGCACTAGCAGGAGCTGGCGTTTAGAACGGAAGTGTAGATAGAAGCCGCCGACGGCGAGATGGGCGCGTTGGGAGATTTCTTCGATGGAGGCGCGTTCGTAACCTTTCTCGGAGAAGATGGCAAGGGCTGCGGTTTTAAGTTGTGCGCGGGCGGCGAGGCTGCGGGCTTGGCGCGGCGGGGGTGGGAGATCTTCCGCGATAAGGAGACGCGGGCGAGAGAGAGCGGCAGCCGGCATGGTTACGGTTTGACTGGCGCAGGAATGGCGCCGCCGATGAGTGCGCCGGCGCAGCAGCAAAGCATCCAGCCGCCGAACGCTCCCGCCATTTCCGGCGCAATGTTGGGAAAGGCGATGGGGAAGAAGGCGCTGGAAAAAGGATCGAGCAGGAGAGTAGGCAGGGCGAGCGAGACCGCGCCGGGGAGCCACTGAACTGAGGGGAGCCGGAAGCGCGCGCAGAGACGGCGGGTAAGCCATGCCATGAGAAGGAAGCTCAGCGCGAAGAGGATGAGCGTGCTGCCTAAGCCGGCGGGGTGGAGCAGTTGTTGGCCGAAGAAGCGAAGAGCGATGGTGGCTACAAGCCAGATGGCGACACCACAGAGGAAGAGCCGGAGGCTAATAACTCTGAACATGAATTCATGTTCGCATATTCCGGCCCGGATGGCAGTAGCCACATTCCCGGACTCAGAAGGCGCAAAATGGGGGTGGAGTCGAATCCATCCCCATTTTGCTTTTTACGATGCAGGAAACAGATAGCGCGTATAGCGGGTTCGCGGAGCTTCGGGCGATAGAGGAGAGCTTGCGGCGCTATAACGCGGATATTGTGCGCAACTTGTCCGGCTGTCTGGAGGGCAGGAAACGCGTGCTCGACTTTGGAGCGGGCATTGGGACGCTGGCGATGGAGTGGGAGAAACAAACGGGTGTCAAGCCGGACTGTCTGGAGGTGGATGCGAGACAACGGCAGATGATTCTAGAACGCGGTTTCCGTTGTTACGCAGCGATTGACTCTGCGTCGAAGACGTTCGAGGCGATCTACTCGTCAAACGTTCTGGAACATATTGAAGACGACTTGGGTGCGTTAGTGAGCATGTATTCTCTACTCGAAGAGGGCGGGGTTCTGGCGCTTTATGTGCCGGCGTTTATGTGTTTGTTTTCGGAATTGGACCGTTCCGCCGGGCACTACCGGAGATATGGGAGGGCGGAACTCATTCACAAGACGATGCGCGCCGGTTTTCGAGTTGTGAAGTGTGAGTACTCGGATTGCCTAGGTTTTGCGGCATGGTTGGCGAATGGCGCGACGTTTCCGGGCGCGGCAGCATTGCGGCTATATGATCGGTGGATTTATCCGGTCAGTAGGGTCCTTGATGGAGTAGGGATGCGGCGAGTGGCCGGAAAGAATTTGATTTTGATCGCGAAAAAGTAGTATGTGCGCGGCTAAGCCAAGATGTCCTTTACAACGATGGCCCTTTTCTCGGTGCCGGTGAGTTTTTGGTCGAGGCCCTGGAATTTGAAGGTGAAGCGGGTATCTTCGATGCCGAAGCGGTTGAGGATGGTGGCCTGGAAATCGCGGATGTGGACGGGATCTTTGACGATGTTGTAGGAGAACTCGTCGGTTTCGCCGTGGACGACGCCGCCTTTGATGCCGCCGCCAGCCATCCATACGGAAAAGCAGCGCGGATGGTGGTCGCGGCCGTAATCGGTGGCGGTGAGTTTGCCTTGGGAGTATACGGTGCGGCCGAATTCGCCGCCCCAAATGACGAGCGTTTCGTCGAGCAGGCCGCGAGCTTTGAGATCCTGCACCAGAGCGGCCGCGCCTTGATCGATATCGCGGCACTGCGAGGGCAGAACCTCAGGCAGGATGGAGTGAACATCCCAGCCGCGATGGTAGACCTGGACGAAGCGCACATCGCGCTCCATCATTCGGCGGGCCATGAGACAGCAGTTGGCGAAGGTGCCACCTTTGCGGGCGTCTTCGCCGTAGAGGTCGAACGTGCTTGCTGGTTCCTTCGAAATGTCAGTGAGATCGGGCACGGAGGCTTGCATGCGGAACGCCATCTCGTATTGGGCGATGCGCACTTGCGTTTCAGGATCACCTAGTTTGGCGCTCTGCATCTGGTTGAGCTCGTCCAAGGCGTCGAGCATGCGGCGGCGAATTTTGGTGGGAACACCGTCGGGATTGTTGATGTAGAGGACAGGATCGCCGCCGGAGCGCAAGGCGACTCCCGAGTATTGCCCCGAGAGAAAGCCGGCGCTCCAGAGGCGGGCGGAGATGGCTTGCACGTTCGCCTTGGGATTGGAATGGGTGGCGTTCAAAACGACGAAGGTGGGCAGGGATTGATTCATGCTGCCGAGGCCATAGGCGAGCCAGGAACCGATGCAGGGCTTGCCGGCGATCATGAAGCCGGTTTGCAGGAAAGTGATGGCGGGCTCGTGATTGATGGCGTCGGTGTGGAGAGTGCGAATGATGGCGAGATCGTCAACGATCTTGGCGGTGTGAGGAAGAAGTTCCGAGACCCAAGCGCCACACTGGCCGTATTGCTGGAATTTGAAAACGGAGGGCGCGATGGGAAAACGAGTCTGGCCGGCGGTCATGGTGGTGAGGCGCTGGCCGCTGCGGACGGACTCGGGGAGATCTTTGTCGAACATGTTCTGCAAGCCGGGCTTGTAATCGAAGGTTTCGAGCTGTGGCGGTGCGCCTAACATGTGCAGATAAATGGCGCGCTTGGCTTTGGGCGCAAAATGGGGCAAGCCGGGAAGACCACCTATGGCGGGTTTATCGGTTGCGGCCTTGGCTTGCTGTTCGGCCAAAAGAGAAAACAGCGCGAGCGAGCCTAAGCCCTTGGCGCCACGGCCAAAAAACTGGCGGCGGGTTTCCGCCAGTACTGCTTCATCTTCGGGATGCATCATTTGACAAGACTCCTGTGACAAAACTGCGGGGACTACTTCGTTAACACTTCGTCTAAGTTCATTAGCTCGTTGGCGACCATGGTCATGGCGGCTAACTGAGGGGTGGGCAAATTGGTTGCAGGCTTCGATTCACCGACCTTTACGAGTTTGGCGGCATCGGCCGGCTGTTCCTGATAGTAAGTCAGATAGTCGCGGTATGACTGCAAAACAATGGCTTGTTCCTTTTCGCTGAAGGTGCGTCCGAGGAGGTGGTTCGCCATGTAGCCGATCTCGCGATCAACGTTACCGCGGGCGGCCAGGAGCGCATTTTGCGCGAGGACGCGATTGGCTTCGACGAACTGCGGATCGTCCATGGTGACCAATGCCTGCAAGGGCGTATTGGTGCGTTCGCGGCGGACCATGCACTCTTCGCGCGAAGGGGCGTCGAAAATATCCATGGAAGGCGGCGGGGCACTGCGCTTCCAGAAGGTATAGAGGCTGCGGCGGTAAAGAGCGTCGCCGGTATCGGCTTTATAGACGCGGGTGTTGCTCTCATCCATGGCGACTGTCTCCCATACCTTGGGAGGTTGGTAGGGCTTGACACTAGGTCCGCCGATTTTAGGAACGAGCAAGCCACTGACAGCGAGGGCGTAATCGCGAACCATCTCGGCATCCATGCGGTAATGAGGGCCGCGGGAGAGAAGACGATTGTCGCGGTCGTGTTCGAGTTTTTCTGGCGTAGTGATCGAGGCTTGGCGATAGGTGGCGGAGGTGACTAAGAGCCGCATGGTTTTCTTGACATCCCAACCCGACTCACGAAATTCGACGGCGAGCCAATCGAGGAGTTCGGGATGGGTGGGTGGTTCACCTTGGGAGCCGAAGTCTTCGGCTGTCTTCACGAGGCCGGTGCCGAAGACATGCTGCCAGAAGCGGTTGACGGTGACGCGCGCGGTAAGAGGATTGATGGGATCGACGAGCCACTCAGCGAGGCCGAGACGATTGCGCGGCAGGGATTGCGGCATGGGAGGGAGTATGGCGGGAACGTTGGGATGAACTTCCTCGCGCATCTGATCGTAGAGACCGCGATAGAGGACATGAGCGACTGGCTGGGAATCGGTGCGCTCCTGCTGAACGAAGGTAACTGCGCTGCGGCGGATGATTTCGTAGCGGGCGGAATCGACCTCATGAAGCTTGGCGACGGCTTCTTTGGCGGCGGGATCTAGCTGAGCGGTGTAATAGGTCAGTAAGGCCTGGCGATCGGACTCCGAGAGATCGGGGATGTCTTTGGAAGCGGCGGCTAGCGCGCGGTCCTGGGCGAAGAGGAGTTGAGCATCCTGTTCATCGGTGCGGCGATTGAGAACGCGGAAGCCGGCGATTGCACCGCCTTCGAGAAACCCTTTGCCGCGGCTGCCGAGCATCAATGGCGCGGTGCTCGATTGGATGGAGGTTTCGAGGGGCGCCAGATCTCCGCCGGTGCCATAACTCGGAACGACATTGCCGTTGACATAGATACGGAAGCCCCGTTCGCTACGGCTGCCGTCGTAAGTAAAGATGACGTGATACCAGGTGTTCGGCTGCAGGCCATAGTTAGGAGCGAGCTGGGAGCTGATGTACTTTTCGTCGCGGCCTTCGAGATTGATTTGGAAGACGGCGGGTTCGGTGTTGCCTTGGGAGACCTTGACGCTCCAGCCCCATTCTTTCGTTTTGGCGTCGGGGCCGTCTCCTTCTTTCTTCGATTCGATCTGACTGGCGATGGGATAGCCTTGAGTGACTTTGGGAACTTGCACCCAGGCGGCGACAGTGAAGGGTTTATCGGTATCGATCTCGGGAATGTTGGGTAGCTTTACGCCTTCCTTGGCGAAGTGGAGCGCCTTGCCGACGCCGGTTGGGCCATCTCCCAAGGTGACCTCGGAGGGTAGAGTTAGAGGCTCGGTTTGGCCGTTGTGAGTCAATTGGGGAGACTCGGAGAGAGTCAGATCCACGAGAGTGGAGGAGGCGAAAGGCGAGGAGATTTGGCGGCGAGCGGGAGAGCGCAGCCAAGTTTCGAAGCCGGCGTTGGGACTGCTTTGAGCCGATGCGAGAGCCGCTTTGAGATTGGCGCGGAGGGTTTGCAGCTGGTCCCATTTAGCGCGGTCGGCATCGGGCGGCACGGTGACGATGGGAGGAGTGTCGGGAACGTTGCCGTCAAGCGCGTACTGGGTAGTGTTGCGGAAGAATGCCGTCATGGCATACATTTCTTTCTGGGCGATGGGGTCGAACTTGTGGTCGTGACAAGTGGCGCAACCGATGGTGAGACCCATCCAGACGGTACCGGTGGTATCGGCGCGATCGCGGGCGTACATGGCTTCGACTTCGGCGGGAATGGAACCGCCCTCGTTGGTGGTAACGTTGCAGCGCTGGAAACCGGAGGCGATTTTTTGATCGAGCGTGGGATTCGGGAGAAGGTCGCCGGCTAACTGCTCGATGGTGAATTGGTCGAAGGGCATGTTGCGATTGAAGGCTCGGATGACCCAATCGCGATAAGGCCACATTTCGCGGTAATTATCGATGTGCAGGCCTTGGGTGTCGGCGTAACGGGCGGCATCGAGCCAGTAGTGCGCAAACTGCTCGCCGTAGTGAGGCGAGGCGAGGAGGCGATCGACCACTTTTTCGTAGGCATGCGGGGAACGGTCTTTGATGAAGGTATCCACTTCGGCGGGGGTGGGCGGCAGGCCGGTGAGATCAAGCGTGACGCGGCGGATTAACGTGCGGCGATCGGCTTCTTCAGCGGGCTGCAATTGATTGGCTTCGAGCTTGGCGAGGATGAAATTATCGATAGGATTGCGCACCCAGGCGGCATCTTTCACGGCGGGTAAAGGCGGGCGGACGGGCGCGATGAAGGCCCAATGATCTTTCCATTGAGCGCCTTGTTCGATCCAGCGGCGCAAAGTGTTTTTCTGGTCGGCGGTGAGGGTTTTGTGAGCGAAGACCGGGGGCATGCGGTAGCCGGCGTCGTCGGAAAAAATGCGTTTGATGAGGAGACTTTCGTCCGGTTTGCCGGGCACGATGACGGAGCCATTCTTGCGGGACTCAAATGCGCCTTCGCGGATATCGAGGCGCAGGTTCGCCATGCGGGTGCCTTTATCGGGTCCGTGGCAGAGGAAGCAATTGTCGGACAGAATGGGCCGGACTTGGCGTTGAAAATTGACGAGGGGGACAGTGGGGGCCGGATCGGCAGCTTTCGCGACGTTGCCGAACACTGCAACGCCTACGCAAACGAGGGAAAGCCGGTTGAACACACTACTTGCCATGATTTCTCCAAACGTAAAGACCTAATAGAAGCTTAGTATTGGTGTACGCTTTCGAATAAGTGCCGCCATACGGAATCATACACCCGAAAGGGCGAGGCTGGCGGAAAATGAGAGCGCTTTCGTAAAATACGCTTGGAAATGGCGGCACGGAATTGCGGAGCGGAAGGCACCGAGACGATTCTCGGCGCGCAAACACGAGTGTTTGCGCCACAGGACTGCCTGCGGTGCCAGGGTTTTCAATGGTGATGTTGACATGTTCGATCAGGTTTTTGGTCACGCGGCTACCCGATTCGTGACGAGTTGGGTCGACAAACAAAGAATGGCCGCAGATGAATGGGATGAACGCAGATAAGAACGTGACTGCGGCGGTATTCGGGACGGCACATGGGCGTTTTGGGACCCGTTGGGGTTTATGCGGCGGCTTTAGCCATTTCGGCCTGGAATTGCGCTTCAAAACCGGGGTTCTGGATGGTGGCATTCGCGTTGGCGATCACGTTTTTGGTGATTTGGCTGCCTAATTCGCAGCGTTTGAGGCGAATGTCCCATTCATGGTGCTCTTTTTTCCTTTCATTGCGCTCGTTTTGCAAGCGTAATTCCTCGTTTTTGCGGTTTTGCGCTTCGAAGCCATTTTCGGTTTTGCGCCTTTCGGATCTGAGCTTTACGAGGTCGTTGAGGCATTTGTGGAAAGCGCGAGTGTGGGTGGTTTGGTAGCGCAGGTAAAGCGCGAACAATGCGGCGTCGGTGATTTGGCCGGTTTGGGGGTCGAGACAGGTGTTTTGGAGGGTTTGGGCACGATTGGCGAGCCAGTGAGATTCGGCCATGCCGTTGATTAATATGGATTCGGTTTCGGTGGTTGGCTCATGTTCGGCGGCCAGAGAGGCTTTTAGCGCTTCGAAGCCATTGGGGTCTTCGGATGGGAGGAGGATGAAGACACCGTTGTGACGGGCGAGGCCGTGAGTGGTGCGGTTTTGGGAAGAGATGGCGCGGCCGGCGTCGGTTTTGGGACCGGTGGAATGGAGAGCATTGGCGCGGTTGGCGGTGAGTTGGGCGTCGGAGATAGGCGCGACGGGTTTGGGAGTTTCGGGTGCCGGTGCGGCGACGGGCGGCTCGGGAGTAGCAACGGGTGGGAGAGTGGGAGTGGGGAAGCCGGCTTTGCGGGCGAGCTTGCGATCTTTGTGCGCGGCGGCACGGCGTTCTTTGCGGTTCATATAAACGTTGATCCTTGTGAGAAATTGGAAATGCCCTTGGGGCTTTCCCGGCTTAAAAATACTTGAAGGCGGAGAGGTGGGCTGTACGAAGAAGGGTGTTTTTGGAGGCAATAAATTGGCGGTAAGTGGTTGGGAGGATTGAAGTTGTAATTATTTTCAAGTTTTTTTCAAAACTTGTGACTGGAATTCTGGGGTGGGATTTTCGGCGCGATGACAAGCCAGCTCAGTAACGCCACGTCCGAAGAAGCCGGTATCCTCGGTCCAGATCGGACAGCCAAGAGCAAGTGCAGATGCCATCCGTGGTAGCTAAATCGGCGAGAGCGGCCACGGCACGCAACATGATCAGCCCTTTGGCCGGGTCACCTCCCCGTTTGGTGACGAACGCCGCTAAATGTTCTTCCGCTTCCGCGTAGGCGTATTCGGGAATGAAAAACGATACGCTGTCCGCGTTCTTTTCGAGAATACGCCGGACCCGATTTCCGAGCACCGCGCGAATCAAAATGTTGGCATCGAGCACCAGTGCCCTACTTGCCATTGCGCTTCTTGTCGCGGGCAGCTCGCCGAATCTCTTTATACTCGCCCATCAGTTCGTCTTCGGAGGCACCCCAGGTTGCGATCAGTGAGTCCAAGTCTTTCGCAGCGGCGCGCATCGCCTCCACTTCGGCCTTCCTGTTTCGTTTCTGAGCAGGGATGAAGAAACCTAGCGTCTCGCCATGACGCGTGATCGCCAAGGGACGCCCCCCTTCGAGGTAGCCCGCCAGATTCTCACGGAATTCGCGTATGCCAATCTTTTCAGTTTCCATCTTGTGTACTCATTGTACACAACAACGAGCGCAGAACCGATGATCGCGGGCGTCCTTCGGGTTACGCGTGGTACTTCGACTTCAACGAGGGACGGCCAAATAACCAGCCGAGCGGGTTCCCCTATTCCTCATCCTGCATGCGTGCGTGGTTCTGGTAAGCTCGGGGCGGTAGTGACGAATTATGTGGTCACTTTACTTTATGCGGCGCATGGCGCGCTGGCGTCGTATTTGTATGGGAACAATGTGGCGCGAACGAATAGCTACAATGGCCGGCTACAGCTGGGCGGCTATAGCGACACGAACAACAAAACCATGGTGCAGTTGGTGAACGCCACGCTGGGTTGGGGCGTAGCAAAAGACAACGGGAACCTGCAGACGGCGACGTATGCAAATGGCGGGACGGGGACGCCGGCGACTTTGACGTTTACGCAGAGCTTCGGCTACGACAACGTGAACCGGCTGATAAGCGCGAGCGATACGGGAGGATGGTCAAGGAATTTCGGTTATGATGCGTTTGGGAATCAGTGGGTGAGCGGGAGTTCGGGGATCGGGTTGGCGGGGAATACGCCGACGAGCGCAAGCGCTTCTAATGGGAACAATCAGATTGCCACGACGCCCGGGAGTTACGATTCGTCGGGGAATCAAACGATGACGCGGAGAACCGGCAGACATCAGTGACCTTTGCGGGGGCGACGGAGAACTATTACTACGATGGCGGCGGGCAGCGGGTGGAGAAGGCGGGGCCGGGCGGGACGACGGTGTTTGTTTACGATGCGCAGGGACAATTGGCGGCGGAGTATGCGACGGCGGGGAACGCGTCGCCTTGTACGACGTGTTATTTGAGCGGGGACCATTTGGGGAGTACGCGGTTGGTGACGGATGGATCTGGCAATGTGATTGGGCGGCATGATTATTTGCCGTTTGGGAAGGAGATTGCGGGGGGTGCGGCGGGGAGGAATGGGCAGTGGGGGGCGGGGAATGATTTGGTGAATCAGAAGTTTACGGGGAAGGAGAGGGAGGCGAAGAGCGGGCTGGATTACTTTGGGGCGCGGTATTACGGCGGGGCGTTGGGGAGGTTTACGAGTTCGGACCAGACCCTTATCGACCAAGATCCGCACGATCCGCAGGGCTGGAATCTCTATGGGTACGTTCGCAATAATCCGCTTCGCTTTACCGATCCCGACGGGCGAGAGTGCACGTACGACCAGAGGACTAACAACTTCACGGGTGACTGTTCAAGCCCCGGTGATGAGAAGGTAATTCAGGCAGGCCTACCGCAGATCACAACTGTGGGAGTCGGTCGTGATGAAGCCAATCTCATTATGCTCTCGATGGTTGGGGATGGTCTAACTGATCCTCATACCTATGCACAATTCGTCAGCGATGCTGGACGAGCAACGGCATCAGTTGCCTGGCCCGGCGCGTCTGCAGTCGCGGAGTGCATCACTCCAGGAGGGAACTGTGATAAGACAAACCTAGCCGTGGCTGCGATCCCTCTTCGGGTTGGGTAGGCTCATCATCAACAGCCAACACATCGCTGAGGCGACATATGGCTGGAGGTTCTCTAACTCGTGGTCGGGATGTTTTCGTCAATCTGGATAAGGCGGGAGTGAGGGCAGCAATACAGCAAGCCTATGGTCGGGGAAGACCGTATCGGTGCAGGGGGAACGTGTACTCCTCGAAGGTGTTACAAAGACGGGAATGACTGTACAGATGTGGCTCAACAAAACCACGAACGTGATTGAAACGGCCTACCCCGTGGGCAAGCAATTTTGAACCGATGGCAACCGGAACGCATCTAGTGACGGAACTGGGAGCGCTTAACGTTCGCCCTCAAGGCCCGGCCACCGCCGGGATCTGGCTGACTATGAACGGCTCTCATTTTCCAATGATCGGATGGAACGACTTCGTTGTCGTCGTTCTCGGCTGGTGGATGGCCGCGATTGTGCGCTTGTTGCAAAACGAGAGCGTGATCGAGCGGATCGATTTTATGCATGGCCCATACGCTGTTGAAATTTCTAGAATGAAATCTGGAAGATTTCAGTTGCGAACGTTTGCCGGCCCAGACGGGGGGCACGAGGTTGCCGTGGGTGAGGCAGCGGTCAAAGCATTTGTTAGTGAGTTGTCAATTCAGTCACAAAAACTCCTCGACGAATGTAGGTTGCGAGGATGGTGGTCTCCCGATGCGGAAGATCTAAAATCGGACTACGCTCGCTTTCAACTTGATGCGAGTGCGCCCATCCAGGACGGGGACTTACCAAACAAGTCAAAGTGGAAGACATTTGAACTCCGAGAACTATTCGATATTAAGAAGGGCAAGCGGCTAACGAAAGCGAATATGACGGAGGGCTTGACGCCGTTCATTGGAGCTATTGACAACAATAATGGCCTGACCGCATTTATCGGACAGCCAGCTATTCACAAAGCAAACACCATCACCGTAAACTATAACGGTAATGGCGTAGCTGGGGCGTTCTATCAGCCCAAGCCGTTCTGGTGTTCAGATGATGTGAACGTTCTCTATCCTAAGTTCACCCTCACCCCAGCCGTTGCATTGTTCATCGCTGCAATCATTCGACTGGAGCGTTACCGATTCAACTACGGTCGCAAATGGCACCTCGAAAGAATGACGACTGCCATCATTCGATTACCGAGTACGCCTGACGGTACTCCCGATTGGCAGTATATTGAGGGATACATAAAGTCATTGCCGTTCTCAAGTCAGATTGAGGAACAAAAAGATGCCAGACACACGAAGTGAAGCGAATGTACAATCAGCAAATGGAATCGGCATCAATCAAACCAATGTCGGTCGGATCGCGGAACGCATCGTTTCCAACGAATTGGAGTATCGCGGCTTTCGCGTGAGTGATCTGAACAAAGAAGGTACATCGGCCAATGCAGATTTGCTTGCCGTGAAGAATGGAAGGCCTTGGCAGGTTCAAGTGAAGGGTTCGACAGACGATGACGGTTCGTGGTTTGGCTACGGCTATTGCACTGAAGAAATTATTAATGGCCCAGATCGTCGCATGTTTAACAGAGCCTCTGCCAAAAGGTTCTACAAGGCGGAGATTGTTGTGCTGGTTTCAGTGAAAAATCCCAAGGAGTATTCGTGTCTCGTGCTCCCAGTTGCTATTGCTGAAGAAGCCGCTCAGATCAACATTGACAGAGACTTTCGCACCACCAGAAAAGACGGAAAACCGAAGAAACCTGGCAAGGTATCAATGTCCTTCTATATGCCACCAAGGTTATCGGACGGTGACAGAAAGACTTCGTTAGTTAAGGAGCAAGATCTTCTCAAGCCATACATTGATAACTGGAGTGCTTTCCTTTAGGCAAAATCGGCGTAGAATGTAAAGCAAGCATGAAACCACAACCCGCGCCCACAGTGCCCGGCAATACGCCGGGCGAACGCATGAGCAATGCTCTCCGCACGGTTTTAACCGTCTCCAAGACAGACATTCTCACGGCTGAAGATAAATGGAGGCGGGGAAGAGCGAAGAAGAAGAGCCTTAAACAAGCACGTCCCAAAGACGGTTAGATCGACATGTGGACCATCGGTGCATGGCAGGGATGTCCGCGCTGCAAAGAATCAGGTAAGGATCGCTGGCTTTTCAAAATCCGGCTAGCCGACGGCAAGGTCTGGCTCTGGTGTTCTGGAACGCAAGCATGCGGATGGAAGATTGAAATTGCCGGAGCAGTCGCCCAGGTTTTTCAGAAACAAGGAAATTTACCGATTCCTAAATGAGTTGTCAAGTAAGTTATTACACAAACAAGCGTGCGCTGTGTGTGCGCGACTTCCCAGATTGGTGTGCCGAAGGGCCTTTCTTCCGGGAGATCTGAAGCCGAAAAAGCCGGATGTGTCATCTACAATCTGCTACCAGACCGACAATGGGAAGGTTTGCCAATGACTGGGGCGCTGTGACCCTTATCTTCCCAACCGTCTGCGGGCGCTTTTCGGAATCGGGCGCCAAGGATGGGCGTGCTCAGTTTGAGGGTCGGAATGCGCCGCGTTGAGGGCGGCAGAAACGAGCGCCATTCCGTGCGAAGGGTTTCCCTCTCGTTGGTTATCGGCTTTCTTATCGCGATTTGTGGATTGATGCCGTACTATCGGCCCAACTTAGTCGTGGGCGGCAGATTCGACGTGTTCTTCAAGGTAGCGGGTGCGATGTTCATGCCGGGGCTCCTCGCGGCAGCCTTGCTCGGGGGGAATGTCCACGATCCGAGTCTTGCCGTCGGGTTCGTCGCAAGCTGGCTGCTTTACGGTCTCTGGGTGTTCGTGCTTCTAATAAGGAAGGAGGAAATAACATGCGTTCCAGTCTCGTCCTGCTGTGCTGCCTTTTGTCTTTGTCCGTGATCGGTTTCGGGGAGGACTCGCAGAAAGCAGGCGGAATCGAAGAGCGAGCACTGCAGGAGCTTAGAAGCAACGACTGGCCCTCAGCTAGGCGAGATTTTAGGGAGGTAGTAAGACGCGATCCGTCGAACGTCTTCGCGCAAATGTACCTCGGCCAAACGTTGTTTCGGCAAAGCCGACAAAAGACTCGGTCAGCAATAAGCTTCACGGCGGTTGCGGACGCCGAAGATGCGCATGGCATCATCCTGGAGCGAGAAAAGCACGCGGTAGTCGCCGAGGCGGGGGCGGAAAGCCCTGTCATGTCGCCATGCAGCGGCTCGATGTTTCCGCCGCCGGTGCGGGCGTAGTGAAGAATGCCATCAAAGACGCGCATGGCGGTGAGACGATCCAGACGCCACACGTCGGCCTTGGCTTCGTCGAGCCAATCGACACGGTAGGGCAGCGGCATTACTTGGTGAGTGGGAAGTCCGCGGTCTTCAATCCAAACTCAGCCAGCACATCTTCCATGGGAGTGCCTTGTCCGCCGCGCTGGGCAAACCAAGCTTGGCCTTGGTGAAAGCGGCGGCGGTCTTCTTCGGTAACCGGCTCGTCATCATGGTCGATCATTACTTCCAGCAGGTGAACGACAGCGGCCAGTTTGCCGGGGTTTAGTTGGCCCAGCAGTTCATGGGCTTTCGCTTCGAGCGCGTCAACGGCCACGGCATTCTCCTTCTAATGTGTATGCTCTCACGGACGGTATAAGACGGTCAAGGAGCACGCCGAGACGAGTGTGCGCCACCTTCAGACGGCGTGAATGCGGCGGTATTCCGGCCGCCACATGGCGTCGTGCACCTGTTGGACAATGTCGTCGTATTCGACTCTGGCCAAGCCTTCGTCCTGAGCGGCCTCCGCGACGGCGACTCCCACCGTGAGCGAGACGGTGCGCAAATCGTCAATATGCGGGAGAAGAGACGAGCCGGGTTGACGAACGGTGACGAGGCTGGAGACGGCGCTGGCGGCGGCGGCGAACATGCCGTCGCTTATGCGGCTGGCGCGGGAGACGATAGCGCCCAGGCACAGGCCGGGATACAGCATGGCATTGTTTACTTGCGCCACGACGTATGTCACGCCTTTGTAGGTGACCGGTGAGAACGGACTACCGGTGGCGATGAGCGCGCGCCCGTCGGTCCAGGCGATCAAATCGGCGGGGTTCGCTTCGGCGCGGGCCTTGGGATAGGAGAGCACGAAGATGATGGGCCTTTCGGTATGCGAGGCCATCTCCTTGACGATCCGTTCGGTGAAAGCCCCGGAACCATTCGATGCGCCGATAAGCATGGTAGGCGCGACGCGACGCACCACTTCGGCCAAACTCACGCCGTTATCCTCGCCGTCGTGCTTCCAGTCTTTGCTTTCGGCGGCGGGCCGCAGATACGGGACCCGATATTCACCTAGTCGCTCCTTCATGTCGGAGGTGAGCAGTCCTTGCTTGTCGACGCACCAGAAGCGCCTGGCGGCGTCGGCCGTGGAAATGCCTTCACCAACCATGGCGTTGCGGATCTGATCGGCGATGCCTATACCGGCGGTGCCGGCGCCATAGATCACCACGCGCTGATTGCGGAGAGGCGTTCCGCAAACGCGAACCGCGGAAATGGCGGCCGCGAGAGTGATTGCGCCAGTGCCCTGCATGTCGTCGTTAAACGTGCAGATGTCATCGCGGTATTTCTCGAGGATGCGGCGGCCGTTGCCGGGTGCGAAATCCTCCCACTGAAGGAGCGCGTTGGGAAAGAGCTTAGAAGTCGTTTTGACGTAGGCGTCAATGAACGCGTCGTAGTGTTCGCCGCGGATTCGCGGGTGCCGATTGCCGATGTACATCGGGTCGTTCAGCAGAGTTTCGCGGTTCGTTCCGACATCGAGCATCACGGGGATGACGCGGGTGGGATCGATTCCTCCGGCGGCGGTGTAGATAGCGAGCTTGCCGATGGAAACCTCGATTCCGCCGATGCCCCAGTCGCCAATTCCGAGAATTCGCTCGGCGTCGGTCGCCAGAATCAGGTCGATGTCGTCCGGACCGGCATGGAAGTTGACGAAAGCCTCCTCGATACCGTCGGGGTGGTCGATGGAAAGGTACACTCCGCGGGGACGGCGGCTCTCGTGGTGATATTGCTCCATAGCCATGCCGACGGTGAGGTCGTTGACGATAGGGATCATTTCGCGAAGGTGTTCGGAAAACAGCCGATAAAACAGCACCTCGTTGCGGTCGTGCAGGGCGGTCAAATAAATATTCCTGCTCAACGCATCGGGCAAACGTTCGTATTGAATGTACGCACGTTTCACCTGAGTTTCGAGGGTGCTTATTTCGGGCGGCAGCAGACCAATCAAGCCGAGCGATTGCCTTTCTTCCATGCTAAAAGCCGTGCCCTTGTTCAAGAAAGGGGAATTCAGCACGGCCAAGCCGCGGGCCTCGGTCTCGAAAAAATGGTTACCGTTCGGCTGTTGTGTAGCGGCATTGGCCATAAGCGGGATAGCTCTGCGTCGCATTGTTTTGATTACCTCTTCTGCTTCTATTCGTTCGGCGCGGCGCTATAGATCCGCGTACTGATAGTGCCGGCTGCGCTAGCTATCCGCCTTGCATAATTCCCTATCGTTGCTTCGCTCTTGCACAATTACAAATCGCGGCGGGTCCGTCCCACGTTTGTGCTTCGGAGCATTTCGCTGGCCGTCGCGAATTTTGTGCTCATTTTGGCGTAAATTTTACGTAAAGGGGCAAAGCACCGGTTCTCGAATATTTGACCCAGATAACGCTCTGCGGTCAGCTGACCGGATTTCGTCAACGTAGAACCTTTTGTCTTATTTTTCTCCCAGCTTAAATTTGGCCGTTAGCTTTCTGAGTGGCTTGAAATTCTTCGTTCGCGTGATGGCGATCACATTTTGATCAACTTAAGAGCGCGGGTGTTTTTTGGAGCGGGGGAGCGAATGACCAAATATGGTCATTGGGGAATAGCGCAAAGCGCTAATCTGTGATACGCTCAAGAAAGTCCGTCAGTCTTGGCTTCCTTCTGCTTTTTACAACGCGCTCGTCGTGCGTTCTCTAAGTGGCGGTCTCTCGGATCGTCGGGGCAAGGAGAAATTCGACATGAACTCCATGGCCTCACAGCCCAAAATAGTGCGTTGGCTCACGAAGAACGGTCCGAAGGAGCTCGAACAGCTTTTTCACGCGATCGTCTTCCACCCCTCTGCGCCGATTCTCATCGCCGACGACTGCGGGAATTGCCAGGACGCCAGTGTGGGGGCATCGAAGCTGTTAGGGTTGCCGAGAGCGCAGATTATTGGACGCCAGCTGGCGGAGTTTGCTCAACCAAGTTTCAAACCACAAGTGTCTCAGCTCTTAAAAGGTCTACAAGGAGAAGGAGAGAAAGAAGGGATTCTCGAGCTAGCCGGGCCTAACGCGACCTTCAAGGAGGTCAAGTACACGGCGAAAGCGAACGTGTTGCCTTTGCGCCATATCTTGACCCTGCAGGAGGGGGAGCCCAACGAGAAGACAGAACAAAACTCGGCTGGTTCCATTCCGTCATGGGTACAGGATTATGCGCTGTACTTAGTCGATATCGAAGGGAACATCGCCGCGTGGTATGCGGGAGCGGAGCGCATTTATGGCTACGCAGCCGATGAAGTGATCGGCCGGCATGTAGCTATCTTGTATCCCGACGAAAAACCTCTACGTAGCAAGCTGCAGGAGGAATTCAAGAGTGCCGCTACGCAAGGCCATGTGGGCAACGAAGACTGGAGCGTGAAGAAAGACGGATCGCGCTTCTGGGCGAATGTCATTATGACGGCGCTCAAAGACGAAAGCGGCTGCCTGCAGGGCTTTGCCGCGGTGGCGCGCGATTTCAGCGACCGGCACAAACGGGACGAGAAGCTGCGGCGCGCGCGCCGGAGTTCGCGCCCGGTGCAGGCGGAATCTACCATCGCCGGCATAGTCTCGGGCGAGTTTGACTATATACCCGAGGCAAACGATGCGTTTCTGGAGCTAGTGGGATACAGCCGCGAGGATTTGCAAGCTGGGCTGCTGAACTGGCCGGATCTCACTCCGCCGGAATATTTTGCGCTGGATGAAGTGGCGCACGAAGAGGAATTGCGCTTCGGCGCTTGCACGCCGTTCGAAAAGGAGTTGATTCAAAAGGATGGCACGCGCGTGCCGGTACTGGTTGCCACCGCGGTCTTGAAACTCGCGCCGTTTCGCTGGATCACTTTTGTGCAGGACCTGCGGCAACGCGACCGGGCTGAGGCGATCGACGAAGAACCCGCCGAAACCAATATTCACTTTGAGGAGGTGGTGGGAAGCAGCGCACTCATGAAGCGGGTGATGGGGCAGGTGGAACTGGTCGCGCCGACAGATGCGACGGTGTTGATTTTGGGCGAAACGGGCACCGGCAAGGAATTGATTGCGCGCGCGATTCACAAAATCAGCCCGCGGCGGGCGCTTCCTTTTATTACGTTGAATTGCGCCGCCATCCCCACCGGGCTATTAGAGAGTGAGTTATTCGGTTATGAGCGAGGCGCTTTCACGGGTGCTTTGACGCAGAAAATCGGACGCTTTGAGATGGCTCACAGGGGGACTCTCTTCCTGGATGAAGTGGGCGATATTCCGATTGAGCTGCAGCCGAAATTGCTGCGTGCTTTGCAGGAAAAGTCATTTGAAAGGCTAGGCGGCACGCGAACGATTCCGATTGACGTGCGGCTGCTGGCGGCCACCAACCGGAATTTGAATCAAATGATGGGCGAAAAGCTGTTTCGCAGCGATCTCTACTACCGGTTGAAAGTGTTTCCGATCACGACGCCGCCGTTACGCGACCGGCCTGAGGATATACCGGTTTTGGTGCGGCACTTCACGAAGAAGTATGCGGCGAAAATGGAACGGCGCATCGAGAAGATTCCGGGCGACACCATGGAGGCGCTGGTGAGTTGGCGCTGGCCGGGGAATGTCAGGGAGTTGGAGAACTTTATTGAACGGGCGGTAATTCTCTCGAAAGGGCCAAGCCTGCGCGCACCGTTGGCGGAGATACGGGAGGATGCGCCGGAGGCGGGCGGCAATGCCACGCTGGAACGGGTGGAACGGGAGCATATAGTAAGGGTGCTGCGCGAAAGCGGAGGCGTTGTTACTTCAGCGGCCACCCGGCTGGGACTGCACCGGACCACGCTGAATGCGATGATGCGTAAGCTAGGGATTTCGCGCAAGGACGTTTGATTACTAGGGGAAGAATGTCCGTTGGCACGGACTGCCAAGGTCCCCGTGCCGCACGACTCAAAAGCACCCCCTCTCACCAGAAAACTCGCCCGCCCGGAAGGCCCGTGGATTTGGCCGTTTTCATCCCCTCAAGTGCGGCTGCAAAGCGCCGAAATCGCGTAAGTCCCGATTGCTCACTGCCTTAGCCCGTTATGGCCACTGCAACGAGAATTTGGTTCTCGTAATTCAATTCCGGCGGCGGCCATAACAAGCGGGGATATCAAGGGGCAGCCAGCCCCTTGCTTAGTTAGCGCCGGGATCGCCGCAAGCAAAGTGGGGACGTGCTCGTGTGTCCGAAAACGAAAATCGCCCACCTGTCAGATCCATAACTCATGGACATGCTTGCGAAGCAAGCTCCAACCGGTAGACCGGAAACCATACGTGCACGTACCCTCTTTGCGCTCCCCCATTCCCCAGTAACACCGCTCAGTCGCCTGTTTTCATCCCCTCAAGTGTCGGCTGCAAAGCGCCGAAATCGCGGGTCACAACTTATTCAAAAAAATTTTGGTATTCTTTTCAATCACTTACCGCCCTTTTTTGCTCCACGCCGTTCCCCCTCATACAATCCTGTTAGCGAGAAGATGAAAATCTATCCCTCGATCCCCGCCTCCGCCACAGCAGTACCCCACGTATGCCCAATCGCCGCCACTGGCTATCCCCACTCCTCCCACCCCTTCCCGACCCATCAAAATCGCGATTCAGTCCCGCGTCCCCTCTATATATTTTTAATAGGCGGGAATGAATACCCCGCAAATGCCCGTTTCTGTGTTCTGATAAATTCAGGCTGCCGTAACGTTATGCTCTCCATTCAGCGTCTCTTCAATTCCCACGTTTTGCACATCCCTGATCACTTTCGCCGCGTCTTCGCGTTTGCCCTATTCGCCCTACCCCTCTGCGCCGCCCAATCCGCTCCACCGGACGCTTTCGCCCAAACCGTCGCGCCTTTCGTCCAGAAAAACTGCGCCGTCTGCCACAACGAACAAGCGAAAATGGGCGGCCTCGTCCTCACGAAATATCACGACACCGCCGCCTTCCTCCACGACCGCGAAATTTGGGAAAAAGTCGCCACCCGCGTCCGCGCCGCTGAAATGCCGCCCAAAGGCATGCCTCGTCCCGCTGCCGCCGATATCGCCGCCGTCACCAACTGGATCGACGCCCAATTCGCCGAACTCGATCGCACCACGCCGCCCGATCCCGGCCATCTCACCGCCCACCGTCTGAACCGCGTCGAATACAACAACACCATTCGCGATCTTCTCGCCGTCAAATTCAAACCCGCCGCCGATTTCCCGGCCGACGATTCCGGCTACGGCTTCGATAACATCGGCGACGCTCTCTCCGTCTCGCCCGTCTTGATGGAAAAGTATCTCGCCGCCGCCAAGAAAATCGCCACCCAAGCCATCCCCCTGAGCCTCGTCACTCCCAAACCCACCCGCCAGCGTTATTCTCCGGAACGCGCCGCCAACGAACCGCGCCCACAACTGGAAAATTCCTTCGACCTGCCCTCCGAAGGCGATTATGATCTGCGCGCCTCCGCCGGCGGCCGCCACGATCCCCAGCGCATCCAACTTCTCCTCGACGGCAAGGAAATCAAAACCGACGACTTGATCATCGAGCATGACAAGCCCCGCGGCTCTGAACTCCGCCTTCATCTCACTCCCGGCGAGCACACCTTCCAGGCCATCCTCACTTATCGCGACCCTACGGCGGAAGAACTCAAGACCATCGCCAAAATGGGAGCCGATGAGCAAGCCGCCATCGCTAAACAAATCGCCAAGCATCCCGAAGACGAAAAGCAGATTCGTCTGCAACACGCGCCCGAGCCACCCACCTACGTCGACGCTCTCGAAGTCAAAGGCCCGTTCAACTCGCTGGCCGCCCCGCTGCCCGCCAGCTATCACCGCATCTTCCTCTGCGGCCATCCCATCGGCCAGCACACTAAACAATGCGCTCGCACCAATCTCGAACAACTCGCCGGCCTCGCCTATCGCCGCCCCGCCACCTCCGCTGAAGTCGATAAGCTCATGAAGCTCGTCTCGCTCGGCGAAAAAGATGGCCTCACGCTCGATCAATCCATGCGCCTCGGCGTCGAAGCCATCCTCGTCTCGCCGCAATTCCTCTACCGTCTCCAGCACGATCCCAACCCGCGCGATCCCGCTGCCGTCCATCCCATCGGCGATTACGAACTCGCTTCCCGCCTCTCGTATTTCTTGTGGAGCAGCATGCCCGATGCGGCATTGCTCCAGCTTGCCGCCGAAAATCGCCTCACCCAGCCTGACGTCCTGCACGCCCAGGTCCGCCGCATGCTGCTCGACCCCAAGTCCGCCGCGCTCATTGATAATTTCGCCGGCCAATGGCTCGAACTGCGCAATCTCGATAGCATTCATCCCGACCCGGTCCAATTTCCCGAATTCGATAACCAGCTTCGCCAAGCCATGTACACCGAGACGCGCACTTTCTTCGCCTCGGTCGTTCAGGAAGATCACAGCATTCTCGATTTCATCGACGCCAAATACACCTTCGTCAACGAACGTCTCGCCAAATTCTACGGAATTCCCGGTGTCGAAGGGAATGAATTCCGCCGCGTCGAACTCGATGGCACGGAACGCAGCGGCGTCCTCACCCAAGCCAGCGTTCTCGCCATCACTTCGTATCCCACGCGCACCTCGCCCGTTCTGCGCGGCAAGTGGATCATGGAAAACGTTCTCAACACTCCGCCGCCTCCGCCACCGCCCGGAGTTGGCTCGCTCGATGAAAAAGGCGGTCCTCTCAGCGGCACTATGCGCCAGCAAATGGAACGCCATCGCGCCAATCCCGTTTGCGCCGGCTGCCACGTGCGCATGGACCCGCTCGGCTTCGCCCTCGAAAACTACGACGCCATCGGCCACTGGCGCACCGAAGACGCCCATCAGCCGATCGATTCAACCGGCGTCCTTCCCAACGGCAGGAAATTCACCGGTTCGGCTGAGTTGAAAACCATCCTCGCCTCGAACCGCAACGCCTTTGCCGAATGCCTCACCGAAAAGTTCATGATCTACGCCCTTGGCCGCGGTCTGGAACAGTATGATAGAGCGGCGACCCGCAAAATTGTCGCCGATTTGCAGGCCAACGGCTATCGTTTCTCAACTTTGATCAATGGAATTGTAGACAGCGCGCCCTTCCAACTAGGCCGCGCCGACCGGGAAAGTAAAACTGGAGGAAGTACAGAATGATCGTTACCCGTAAGCATCTCTCACGCCGCGGCTTATTGCGTGGCATCGGCACAGCCGTCGCTCTGCCCATGCTCGACGCCATGTTCCCCGCCCTCAGCTCCGCCGCCAAGACGGCTAAGCGCGTCGCCCCCAACCGCATGGTGTTTTGCTACGTGCCGAACGGCGTTGATATGCGCAACTGGCGTCCCGACGCGCTCGGCAAGGCGTACGATCTGCCGAAAATTCTCTCGCCGCTCGCGCCGGTTCGCGACAACGTTCTCGTCTTCAGCGGCTTGAAAGATCATAACGGCGAAGCGCTCGGCGATGGCCCCGGCGATCACGCGCGCGCCGCCGCCAGTTTTCTCACCGGCGTCCATCCGCGCAAAACCGCCGGCTCCGATATCTCGGTCGGCATCTCCGTCGATCAAGTCGCCGCTCAGAAAATCGGTTCCGCCACGCGCCTCGCCTCGCTCGAACTCGGCTGCGAAGACGGCCATCTCGCCGGCAATTGCGATTCCGGTTACGCCTGCGCCTATGTGAACAGCATCTCCTGGCGCACCGCCACCGTTCCCAATCCGCCTGAAGTCAATCCGCGCGCGGTCTTTGAGCGTCTTTTCGGCAGCGAAGAAGATGCCGCTGATCCCACTGCCCGCGCCCGCAACGCCAAGCTCGATCAAAGCATTCTCGATCTCGTCTCGGACGACACTAAGAAACTCCAGCGCGACCTCGGACCCACCGATCGCCGCAAGCTCGACGAATATCTCACCGCCGTGCGCGAAGTCGAACGCCAGGTGCAGGTCGGCGAAAAGCAAGCCGAAGAAAATAACGTCGCCGTCCCGAACATGCCCAAGCCCGAAGGCATTCCGCTCGAATTCGGCGAGCACGCCCAACTCATGTTCAATTTGATGGCGATCGCGCTGCAATCCGACATTACTCGCGTTTCAACCTTCATGCTCGCGCGCGAAGGCAGCAACCGTTCCTATCGCGAAATCGGCGTGCCCGAAGGTCATCACGGTCTCTCGCATCATCGCAACGACCCCGCCCTCATGGATAAGATCGCCGCCATCAATCATTACCACATGGAACAGTTCGCTATGTTCGTCAACAAACTTCAAGCCACTCCCGATGGCGATGGCTCGCTGCTCGATCATACGATGATCGTCTACGGAAGCGGCATCAGCGATGGCAATAAGCACAATCACGACGATCTCCCGGTGTTGCTCGCCGGCGGCGGCCGCAATTTCAAAACCGGCCGGCACGTCAAGCTCTCGGAAAGCATTCCCGTCGCCAACCTATACCTCAGCATGCTCGATGTCATGGGAGTTCCCACTGAAAAACTCGGAGATAGCCAAGGCCGCCTCAACTACCTCCCAGACCTAAGCTAATGAAGACGAGATTCCCTCTACTCTTACTCGTCACAGCAGTACTCTTCTCGCAATCTCACCCACTCGACCAACTCATCTCCACCGCCCGCCAAGGCCCCGCCACTCAGGGCCTTGCGGAACTCGTCTCGAAGACACTCTCTCCCCACGGAGGTGTTGCTGTCTGGGGCCAGGACTATCTCTTCGTCTCGGATCTAACAGTGGGACCTAAGAACGAACCTGTCTCCGCATCCTCCGCCGGCGTCTCCATCGACATGCAGCCGCCCCTCCCCATGGAGAAAATCCCCGGCTCCACTCTCTGGATGCGTCTCGTCAAAATGCGCGTCGGCGTCACGCACGCCTATCAATACTACGCCGATAACAAGCCCGCCGGCAACCGCAGCGATGTCTCCGGCTACAATCCCGATTCCTACCCGCGCGCCGGCGTTCCCACCGGCAAGCTCAGCGACAAGCACACCATCGTCAGCAAAATCTACGACGGCATGAAAGCCGACTATTGGTACTACGCTTCACCCGGCGTCGATCCCAACGTTCCCGCGCCGCTCATGGTCTGGCAGGACGGCCAAGGCATCGTGGCCGGCGATCTCGCTAAACTCCGTCTCTTCACCGTTACCGAGAATCTGATCGCGCAGAAACTCATTCCTCCGATGGTTCACGTCCTCATCGCTCCCGGTTTCACGCCCGATGGCAAAGCCATGCGTTCCATCGAATACGACACCGTCAGCGACCGCTACGATCATTTCCTATTGGAAGAAGTTCTGCCTGAAGTCGAGAAGGTCTACAAATTGCGTCCCGATGGCTACAGCCGCGGCATCGCCGGCGAATCTTCCGGCGGCATCTGTTCCTTGAACGCCGCCTGGTTCATGCCCGACAAATTCGCGCGCGTCCATTCCACCATCGGCAGCTTCACTTCCATCCAATGGCACCCCGAAGACAAGCTCGATGGCGGCAATCTCTATCCCTTCATGGTTCGCAAACTGCCCAAGCGCAACATTCGTATCTGGATGAGTGACGGTGCCGACGATCTCGAAAACACCCACGGCTCCTGGCCGCTGCAAAATATCCAACTCGCCAATTCCTTAAAAATGCGCGAATACGATTTCCATTTCCGCTTCGGCCTCGCCACCCACGATTCCGCCCAAGCCGCCCTGGATCTGCCCGAATCCCTCACTTGGCTCTGGCGCGGCTACGATCCCGCCAAGACCTCCGAAGACTTCACCATGGACCCCGCCGAGAAAGACAAACCCTATTACCGCGTTACCATTAGCAACCGGGACGCTTGGTAAAGGGATTCGAAATCGTTGTGCCCTCGATGTCCTGGCCGTCATTCATGTCTTCTGAATAAAGTGTCTTGCTCTTCGCCTCAACCGCCGCCGCGATGATCAGCGAATCGTAGATTTGATAACCGTAGCGGACCGCAATCTTCAAAGCCGCTTCATGTGTCGCCGCCGTGATCGGAACAATCGTCGGGCAAAGCGTGCGAACGGCCTCAACCGCCGCCAAAACGTCGTCCCAACTAAAATTGAGCTTGCGCCGCAGAACGGCGACAAGCTCATTTAACACCTGAACACTGATGACCCCGCCGGTGGCTAGCAGCACGCGCGCCACTTCACAGCGAGGGTCGTCTTCACGGAACGCGTAGATAATGAGATTCGTGTCGAAGAACGGCTTACCGTTCATTCACTTCTTCACGAATGAACTTGAAGTCCTTAGGAAATTTCGACGACAATCTCTTAATCGTCTCCATTGCTTTTTCGCGGCTCTTGTCGCGCGACACGATAAATTCTCTAGGCCCCGCAATGCCTATTTCGATTTGATCGCCTTCTTTCAATTCCAGCGCCTCCACCACCGTGACGGGCAGGCGAACCGCCAAGCTGTTGCCCCACTTTGCAACGTTCAT
>Ga0302319_10000974_pt1 | contig 64375 bp, 53 predicted proteins | sample Bog_T0_2_FD_203319 | JGI IMG/M metagenome (GOLD analysis project Ga0302319, IMG submission 203319) | Peat permafrost microbial communities from Stordalen Mire near Abisko, Sweden - Bog_T0_2 | ecosystem: Environmental > Terrestrial > Soil > Wetlands > Peat | place: Sweden: Abisko, Stordalen Mire...
CTCGCGCAGATTTTGCACCGCCATGTTTTTCTGCGCCAGTTCCACGTCCAGGGTGCCGCGCTGGTTTTGCAGTTCCGTCAGCCGGCTGCGCTGCCCGCGCAGATTTTCCTCGCGCGCCGCGATGTCGGTTTCCTGCGCCTCTTTTTGCGAAAGCAATTCCGCCAGCTGCGTGTTGGCCTGCTCGCGTTCATGCGTCAAACGCTCAATCTGGCCGCGTGAATCCTGCACCTCCGATTCCGCCTGCTCCTTGCGCGACACAAACGCCGAACACTCGCTGCGCCGCTGCTCGATGACCTGGGAAAGCTCGCGGATGCGTTGCTCCAATGATTGTTGTTGCTGGCGGAACGAGGCCAGCAGTTGTTCCTCCGCCGCCAGGGCCACCTTGCTTTCCGTGAGCGCGGCATGGGCCGCGTCGCGTGACTGTCGCAAATTTTCCAGTTCCGTGGTGAGCGCGGCCACCTGTTCCTGGCCGGCGCGTTCGCGCGTCTCCAGTTCATGCAACTGCGCCGCCAGCGCGCCGCGTTTTTGCGAGCCTTCCTGTTCCTGCGCCGCCAGGCTTTGAACCTCAAAAACGACCGTCTCGATTTTCTGGTGCAACAGCCGATTCGAGTTTTGCAGCGCGTTGAACTCGCCTTCGCGCGTGGCGATGGCCACCTCCTGCTCGCGCAATTCCGTCTGCGCCTGTTGCAGGCTGGCCTGGAGCTCCGTCTGCTCGCTCAACAGCGCGCCGCGGCGGCGGCTCATTTCCGCCACCCGATTCTGCACCTCGGTCAATTCGGATTGCAGCTCGGTAATCTGGTTTTTGCGGCCGAGAATGGAGGCTGGCGCCTTGGGATTGCCGTGGCCGTTCAAATAACCGCCGGTGTAAACGCCGTGCCGGCTCAACAAATCACCGGTCACCGTGACAAAATCGCAGCCCGCGTGGCCGTTTTGAATTTGCGCGGTGGCGGTGGGCAAATCCGAGGCGATAAACGTGCGGCCCAGCAGCGCCCGCAACAGTTTGTCCACGGACGGATCGGCCTGAATCACGTCCAGCGCCCGGACAATCTGGCCGGTTTTCAAACCGTTTTGCGCCGCGGTTTTATTTTCGTCCTGCGACATTTCGCCGCCGAACACGAGCTGCTTGTCGTCGGGGATCCCGATGGAAAGCGCGGCCACGCTGGCCCGGCCGGTCTTGTTCGCGCTCAAATCCGCCAGAATGGCCTGCGCGGACTCGGGCTGTTCCGTCAAAACCAGTTGCAGGTGATGGCCCAGCGCGTTCTCGACCGCCACCACAAATTCTTCCGGCACCCGGATGCGGTCGGCCAGCGAGCCGATGACCGAACGCGACTGGCACAACGCCGCCACCGCGCCCGCGTCAAAGCCTTCCCGCGAACCTTCCAGCTGTTCGAGCACGTTCAGGCGCGAACGTTTCTCCGCCTGCGCCTGCAAAAATTGGTCCTGCTCGGTGGACGACTGCTGCAATTCCACCTGCAATTCGCGCAACCGGTTCTGCCGCTGGTCCACCGAGCCGCGCTTGGTTTGCGCGTTGAGCTTCTCGGTCTCCACGTTCGCGGCGAATTCCTGCAACCGCGCTTCCAGCCGCGTCCGTTCCTCCTCCAGTTGCAATTTTTCCGCCGATAATTTTTCCAGCCGGACAACGTTGCCCTGCTTCTGCAAATCGAGCGCGGTGATTTCGTTGCGGATGCGCGTCAAATTCTGCGCGGCGGCAAACGCGGCGGACTGCGCCTCGCGCAAGGTTTCCTGGTTGCGCTTCAAATCCTCCTCGACCTTTGTCAACGCCTGTTGCTTGGCTTCCAGCGTCCGGCGATGCTCCGCCAGCGCGGCTTCGGATTTGGCCAGTTTGTCCGTGACCGCCGCCGATTCCTCCTGCGCGGCGCGGTGGCGTTCCTCGGCCTGGGTGATGTCCGCCAGCGCCTTCGCGTTTTGGGCCGCCAGTTCGCGCAGGCGTTCCTCGTTGAACTGGATCCGGCTCTCGTGCCGGTCCGCTTCGCCCTTCAATTCCAAGCCGCGCTGCTGTTGGGCGGCGACCTCGTGCTCCAGCTGCGAAAGCCGTTCGCGAAGTTGCGTGACTTCATTTTCCAGACGCAGCACGTCGGCGGAACCCTGTTCGATGTCGGTCCGCAATTTTTCGACGGCAGCCTGCTTCCCGGAAATTTCCACCTGCAACACGTCGAACTGATGCCGCGCCAGCTGGGTGTCGAGATGCTGCAGCTCCTGGGAGATTTGTTTGTAACGGCGCGCCTTGCCGGCCTGGCGTTGCAGCGAGCCGATCTGCCGTTTCACCTCGCGGATGAGGTCGGCCACGCGCAAAAGATTTTGTTCCGTGTATTCCAGTTTGCGGAGCGATTCGCGTTTCTGGCTCTTGAACTTCGTGATGCCCGCCGCTTCCTCGAAAATCATCCGGCGATCCTCCGGCTTGCTGGAAAGAATCTGCGTGATGTGGCCCTGCGCCAGGATGCTGTAACTCGTGCGCCCGACGCCGGTGCCCATGAACAATTGCTGGATGTCCTTGAGCCGGCAGGGGACCTTGTTGAGAAAATATTCGCTGTTGCCGTCGCGGAAAATCCGGCGCGTCAGCGTCACCTCGTCATAGGCCACCTCGACGCCCGCCGCGCGCAAACTTTCCTCGCCCACACCGCCGAGCGTGAGCGACACCTCGCCCATGCCCATCGGTTTGCGGCTGTCCGTGCCGTTGAAAATCACGTCCGCCATTTCGCCGCCGCGCAACGCCTTGGCCGATTGCTCGCCCAGCACCCAGCGGATGGAATCGGAGACATTGGATTTGCCGCAGCCGTTGGGGCCGACGATGGCGGTGACACCGGGTTGAAAGTTCAACGCGGTCTTGTCCGCAAAGGACTTGAAACCAAAAACGGTCAAATTTTTGAGATACATGTTTTGAACTGCGCCAAGGCAACCAAAGTTGCCCGATTAAGTAAAGCAAAAACCACCATATACAGCGTAGCCTTGCTGTTGCAGGCACAACTAATTGGTGAGGAACCATGATTTGCGCTGTGCCGACAACTGCTTACTCTAATCCATCAAATCGTTGGCATTTATACGCTTCCCATGGGAATCCGTCAACTGGTTTTCGGAAAAGGGGTTAATCGAAAAGTTGGCCGCTAGAGCGGTTCAAGTAAAACTGTGGCCATGTAAACCCGATCCCTGGTAGGGCGGCGCTGCTGCGCCGTCAGCGTTGCGGCAGCAACGCCCTACCTTTGAAATGGCTACAGTTTTCCCTAAACCGCTCTAAAAAGGCGAATGCACGCCTCACCGGGAGCGCCGGCATCTTGCCGGCAAAGACATTGGATGTCGCTGATAGACTCGATGTCTTTCTGCAACAATTCCAATTGACGATTGATTTTGCCTAATGGCGCACCGATTTCGTGAATGACGATGTCAACCATGTGGCCGAGTCCAGAGGACATCAATAGACGTGAGAAAACTTCTTGAACCCTCTCTACGCCTTCTTTGACCTTTTTGTCGGTTTCGGAAATAAGAGTAGTAACAGGATGTGTCGGTCCGAGTTCTTGGCGGACTTTTTTTACAGTAGGCCCTAAATCAAAGGCTTCAAAGATTGGTTGAGCGGCATCAGCAGAATCTCGCCGGGGTCTTAAATTGTAACGTTCTATTTCTAACAGCTTCAACACCTCAACAAACCAAGCTTCAAGAGCTGTGTGTTCGTCATTTAGCACCATGCCTTCACGATTTGCTCGATCTGTAAGTTTTGCATTGCTCTCCCGTGATAATTGGATAGCGCCAACAATTTGGTTGTTAGCCAAACATTGGACAGGATTTTGCCTGCTGCGGGAGTCGAGATTAAGCCAGTCATTTCCCATTTGACCGTATGGGTAAACACGAAATCCATCTCGGTAAACACTGACGCCGCAGAAAGCATTTAAGGTTCTTCGCATTTCAGCGATTCCAATGCCAAGCCCCTTTCCAAGGGGCTCTAAACCTTCCTTGTCGCGAGGGCAGGTGGAAGCGGCGCGAAGCGAAAGGCTGGAAGATGATGGGAACGTTCAATCCCGCACTGCGGGACTCAACTTTCAACATCAAATCAAAAAAACTAGCCGGCAGGGATGCCGGCGCTCCCGGTTTGAACGGCTCGGCGATCCGTCCCTACCTTTGGTCGCACAAATCCGTGGCTCAGGTTTCCGGCGGCAAACGCAGCGTTGAATCCAGCGGCTGCACGTCGGCCAGTTCCTTGCCGGCGGCTGTGCCGCCGAGTTTCTGGATTTTTTCGCCAGCCGGACGCACCATGCGCTCGTAACTGCCGACCGCATCATTATAAGCGTCGTTGGCCTTCCCCAGCCCGTCCCGGATGCGCTCGAAGTGTTCCGTGAACTTGCAGACCCGGGTGTAAAGTTCCTGCGCGGCCTCGGCGATCTTCTGCGCGTTCTCCGTCTGCGCGTGTTGCTGCCAGCTCACGCTTACGGAACGCAACAGGGCGATGAGTGAAGCGGGGGTCGCCAGTAAAATCCGTTTTCCCGCCGCCCAGACAATTAAATCGTGGTCGCCTTCCAGCGCCGCGCTGAACAACGATTCTGCCGGCACGAACAGCACCACGTAATCCAGCGCGTTGGGAAACTGGCTCGGATAATCGCGGTCGGCCAGCGCCTTGATGGTCGCCTTCAATTTCGCGGCGTGCGCCTCCAGTGCTTCCGTGCGTTTGGTTTCGTCCGCCGATTCCAGCGCGTTGAGAAAATCGAAGTCCGGCACCTTGGCGTCCACGATGATGAAGCGATCGCCGGGCAGGCGCACAATGAGGTCCGGCCGGTTTTCGCCCGCCTGCGTTTGTTCGGTGAAATCGCAATGCGCGCTCATGCCGGCGGCTTCCACGACGCGCCGCAAGGTTTCCTCGCCCCAACGCCCGCGGGCCTGGTTGGATTTCAACACCATCCGGAATTGTTGCGTTTCGGCGGCGAGCGATAGACTGGACTGCGCCAGTTTTTCGAGCTGCTCTTTTACTTTGCCGAGTGTGTCCGCCTGTGAGGTTTCGCTTTGCTGCAACCGTTTCTGGTAGGTTTCGAGCTGTTGTTTCAGCGGTTCGACCAGGGTTTTGATGGATTCCTGCCGTTGGGCCAAGTCGCCCTTGGCGGTTTCCTGGAATTTTCCGAAAGTTTGTTCGGCAAGCCGCAAGAATTCCGGCGCGCTTTGTTTCAACGCCTCGGCGCTCAGGGCCTTGAACGCCTCGCGCAAATCCGCGAGCGCCTTTTCTTGCAATGCGCGTTGTTCCACCACCATTTTCTCCGCCGCCGCCCGGCTGGCTTCGGCGGCCGCCCGGGCGTTGCCGGTTTCCGTGAGCTGGCTGCGTAATTGGGTCAGGTCCGATTCGCGCTGGGTGACTTGCTGGCGCAGTTCGTTTTCCAGCCGCGAGTCGGGTCCATCGCCGCCGCGCGCGCGACCGTAAAGCCAGCCGCAGAGAAAGCCGAGGCCGCCGCCGATCAGCAGCGCAATCAATAGTTGGAACGAGAGAGACATGTTGTTTATTGGGAGGGACGGCGTGTCGCCGTCCCAAAATTAGGGTCGCCGACACGGCAACCCTCCCAAATTAAAAATGCGCAATCACTTCAATTTCCACATTCGCGCCCTTGGGCAGCGCGGCGACCTGGATGGTCGAGCGCGCCGGAAAATCACTGGTGAAATATTTCGAGTAAACTTCGTTCATGCCGGCGAAATCGGCGAGGTTCGTCAAGAAGACGGTGCTTTTGACGACGTTGGCGAAGGTCAGCTTCTGGTCGTCCAGGATGGCCTTGACGTTTTGCAGCACGCGATCGGTTTGCACCTTGATGTCGCCGGGAATGAGATTGCCGTTGGCGGGGTCGATGGGAATCTGCCCGGCGCAGAAGAGCAGGTCGCCGGTGCGCACGGCATGATTGTATGGGCCGACGGCGGCGGGTGATTTTGCGGGTTTGATGATGGTTTTGGTTGGCATTTTTTGTAACGGCGGTCTGTGACCGCCGGAATTGTTCTGTCAAACGGCGGCGGTCACAGACCGCCGCTACAGCGCGTGGCAAGGTCTATCGGCTTTGACGCGGCAGGTCAAGGTAAGGCGCTTTGCGGTGGGGCCCGAAATCAGGTAGGGACGGCGCGCTGCGCCGTCCGCGCCGCGTCCAGCGGCGCCAGGGGTGAGCGGTGGAATTTGGGTGGGGGATGTGATTCATTTCGCCCGCTGCTGCGCGGGCGAGGACATCGCAGCGCGATGTCCCTACCACTAAATTGGGACACTTCATGCTCTGCTTTTCATTCGCCCGGGTGCTCCGGGTCTGCTATTTTGCGCGCTGATTAATGTCGGTTCAACCCAAGAGTCACACTGAAGCCAAAAGCGCCGCCGTTCTGGCCGAGCGCCTGAAAGCGGCCGCCGAAATTCTCGAAAAGGCGGCGGCGAACCGCGCGTTGCTGGCCGGGCTGTCGGAAAAGGAACGGATGCGTCTGCTCAAGGCGGCGGGCGAGATTTACTGCCCGGATGTGACTGCGCGTCGGCGGTTCGTGAAGGCCCGGGTGCGCCAGCGCAAGGCGGAGAAAATCCAGCGGGACCAGTCCAAGCTCAACCAGACCGGCATCCGGAAACTGCGCCGGGAAAAGGTTTTCACCACGCCGAACGTGCTTCCGCCTGCCGGCTTCGAGCAACGGGAAGTGGCGGGCGACCCGGAGTTCCGCGAGGTGGTCGAGCCGCAAAATTGTTACACCTGCAAGCAGGATTACACGGCGATCCACCATTTTTATGACCAGCTTTGTCCCGCGTGCGCGGAGTTGAATTTCCGCAAGCGCACCGAATCGGCGGATTTGCGCGGGCGCGTGGCGCTGCTCACGGGCGGTCGCGTGAAAATCGGTTATCAGGCGGGCATCAAATTGCTGCGGGCCGGGGCGCAGCTCATCGTCAGCACGCGGTTCCCGCGCGATGCCGCGGCGCGTTACGCCCGGGAACCGGACTTTGCCGAATGGGGGGACCGATTGGAAATTTTCGGGCTCGACCTGCGCCACACGCCGAGCGTGGAAGCGTTCTGCCGGCATTTGCTGGCCCGGCGGACGCGGCTGGATTTCATCATCAACAACGCCTGCCAGACGGTGCGGCGGCCGCCGGATTTTTATCAGCACATGATGGAGGGCGAAACCGGGTCGTTGCAGGACCTGCCGCCGGAGGTCCGCCGGTTGCTGGGAGCTTACGAAGGATTGCGCGGTTATCATTTGTTGCCGGAGGGTGGTGGGGCGGGCGTCCTCACGGGCCGGGCCGGTCAAATCCAGGAAATTTCCCCCGTTGCAGGGCTGACGCATGCGGCGGCGTTGTCGCAGGTGCCGTTGCTGCCGGACGAATTGGCCGCGCAGCAGGCTTTGTTTCCCCAAGGCCGGCTCGACCAGGATTTGCAGCAGGTGGACTTGCGCGAGCGCAATTCCTGGCGGCTGCTGCTGGACGAGGTGCCGTCGGTCGAGTTGCTGGAGGTGCAACTGGTGAACGCGATTGCGCCGTTCATCCTGAACGCGCGGCTGAAGCCGTTGCTGTTGCGCACGCCGGAACGCGACAAGCACATCGTGAACGTGTCGGCGGTGGAGGGTCAGTTTTACCGGAAGTTCAAGACGACCCGGCATCCGCACACGAACATGGCCAAGGCGGCGTTGAACATGATGACGCGCACGTCGGCGGCGGATTATCACGCGGACGGCATTCACATGAACAGCGTGGACACGGGCTGGGTGACGGACGAAGACCCGGCGGAGATTGCGGCGCGCAAGGTGGAGGAACACCGGTTTCATCCGCCGCTGGATATCGTAGATGGCGCGGCGCGCATCGTGGACCCGATCATTGCCGGTTTCAACACCGGCGAACATGTCTGGGGAAAATTTTTGAAGGATTACCGGCCGACGGATTGGTAAGCGGAGTGCTCGTGGCACGGGAATAATTTTACGCCTGTGACGGTATTTCGCTGGTCCCTTTCCATCCAGCGTATTTTTGTACCCCACCTGCAGCTTCCAGCCTCATTTGGGGGGCGGCATCGTTGTAGAAGCACCGTCCAGGACATTTTAAGCTCCGTCAGGAGCGGTATATTCCGTTTGTCCGCCAAATTGTGTCGCTCCTACGGAGCTTGGGTTTTTTTGTGGAATGAAAACTACAAATTTATCGCGCCTACGGCGCTGGCTTTCAAAGATACTTCGCCAGAATCGGCTTCAGTTCCGTCACGGTTTTCTTTGGCCAGAATTTCCGGTCGGTCAGGATCGCATGTTTCAACGCGGCATGACACGGCCAGTTGGCTACGCTGGGAATTTGTGAAATGGCGCGGACAACGATTTTTTTGGCCATGTCAGCATTGCGCTGGAGGTTCTGGATGATCATTGCGAGCGTGACGTGTTCGTCCTCCTTCCAGCAATCGTAGTCGGTGGACATGGCGAGCGTGGCATAGGCGATTTCCGCTTCGCGGGCGCATTTGGCCTCGCCGAGATTGGTCATGCCGATGACGCTGTAGCCCTGCTGATGATTGGTGAGCGATTCGGCGCGGGTGCTGAACGCGGGACCTTCCATATTCACATAGGTGCCGCCGTCGTGGGCCGTCGCGCCGCAAGCGCGTGCCGTTTTCAGTAGAATTTTTCGCAACTCCCCGCAGATCGGGTGTGCAAACGAGATGTGCGCCACGATGCCACGGCCAAAAAATGTATGTTCAAAACTGCGCTTGGTGCGATCGAGGAACTGGTCAATGAGCACAATGTCGCACGGCTGGTATTTTTCCTGCAAGGAACCCACGGCGCTGACGCTGATGATCCAGGCAACGCCGAGTTTTTTCATCGCCCAGATGTTGGCGCGATGATTGAGTTCGCTGGGGAGGATGCGGTGGCCGCGGCCGTGGCGTGCGAGAAAAACCACATTGCGTCCGGCCAGTTTGCCGGTGAGCAAATCGTCCGAGGGCGGTCCAAAAGGCGTTTTGACCTTGACCCATTTCTGGCCGGTAAACCCTTCAAGATCGTAGAGGCCGGTGCCGCCGATGATGCCGATGCGAGGTTCAGACATGACGGATTTTTAACCGCGAAAGCCGCGAAAGACACGAAAAAAGCGATGGCAATTGATCCCACATTGTAGGAGCCGAGGTGACGAGGCTCATTGGTTTCCTGGAGCCGAGCAATTTTTCAGAGCCTCCTCACGTCGGCTCCTACTTTCTACTTTTCCCGGCTGGCGTTTTGGGTTCGGAGTGGTAGTGTTGGCTTATCCGGATGGAAATATTTCATCGCATCCTTAAAACCGCGATTGAAGGCGGCGCCTCCGATGTGCATCTGAAGATCGGCACGCCGGTGGTTTATCGCATCAATCGCGAACTCATTGCGGTGGATTCGCCGTTTCCGACCATTGATTGGATGGCTAAAATTGTCGAGGCCATCACACCCGGTCATATGAAACAGAAACTGGCCGCGGACCGGGAAATTGATTTTTCCTATTTCATCCCCGGCATCGGACGGTTTCGCACCAATCTTTTCCAGCAACGCGGCCAGTGGTGTCTGGCCATGCGCTTTGTCAAGACGCACGTGCCCACTTTCGAGGAACTGGGATTGCTGGAGCAGATCAAGCCGATTGCCGAGTCGCCCCGCGGCATTGTGCTGGTCGCGGGAACCACCGGCTGCGGCAAATCCACCACGCTGGCGGCGATGATCGAACACATCAACGGCAATTTTAAAAAGCACATCATCACGCTGGAGGACCCGATTGAATATGTGTTCGAGGACAATCAATCCGTGATTGAGCAGCGCGAGATCGGTCTTGATACGCAGTCCTTCCATCACGCCCTGGTCCACGTCCTGCGCCAGGACCCGGACATCATCATGGTCGGGGAGATGCGCGATGACGTCAGTTTCTCGGCGGCGATGAGCGCGGCGGAGACGGGACATCTGGTCCTGTCCACGGTGCACACGACCAACGCAGCCCAATCCATCAACCGCATCCTGGATTTTTTCAAGGCCGAGGAACGCGAACAGGTCCGGCGGCAGCTTTCCGGCACGTTGTGTGCCGTGGTCTGCCAGCGCATGGTCGGCACGGTGGACGGCAAACTCACGCCGGCCATGGAAATTTTGCTTAATACGCCGATGGTCCGAAAGCTGATCGAGGAAAACCGCCTCGACAAGCTGTCGACAGCCATTGAAACCGGCCTGGACGACGGCATGATCAGCTTCAACCAGTCCCTGTTCAATCTGGTCAAATCGGGCCGCGTCGCGGAAAAGGAGGCTTTGTCCAAGGCCACCAGTCCCCAGGCGCTGGAGATGAATTTCAAGGGAATTTTCCTGGACGAAGGCCGCCGGATCATCAAGTAAAGGCATTCGGCCGGCGCAACCCGCAGTTGACATATAACCGACTGGTTATATCGTTGTTTGTCATGCGGGTTTCAAAAAGAACGGATTACGCGCTCCGCGCCTTGTTCACCTTGGTGGATCATTATCGGGGCGCGCCCATTCCGATCCGGGAACTTGCCCGTCGCAATGACGTTCCCAAACGGTTTCTGGAGCAAATCATGCTCGATCTCAAGGCCCAAGGCTGGGTGGACAGCACGGCGGGAATCCGCGGCGGCTATGTGCTTGCCCGCAGCCCGGAAAGGATAACCATGGGCGAGGTGGTGCGTCATTTCGATGGGGTTTTGGCGCCCATCGAGTGTGTTTCAGTGACGGGTTATAAACGGTGTTCCCAGGAACCGGTTTGCCGGTTTCGCCGGGTCTTTCTGGACGCCAGAAATTTTGTCGCCGGCGTGATGGATCGCGCGACCCTGGCCGAGGTGGCCAGAGGCGTGCCTGTTTCCAAAAGGGAAATAAGCGCCCATTTCAGCGACGGCGAAGGGATTTAATCTAATATTTTTTTTCAAAAAACAGTTGACACAGCGTCCAATGCGTGGATAATGACGATATAAATGGTCGTTTATGTTTGGATTAATAACCATTTTTATGAAGATTGCCATTGGCAGGCTGAGAAACGAATAACTGGTTTTCTTTTTATTTAATTTTAAAAACGACTTGTTTGGTCGCTATTACAAAGATTGGTTTAAAATGAGTGAAACGACAAAAAATGGCAGCGGCTTGACACCGGCCGACAACTGAAGCTGGAAAATACAATTTAAACAAAATTTACGGACGACTGACCGGACCACCGGAGGTTCCCATGAAAAAGAGACAACACATTGATCCATGCGGAACTCGACACAAAAATTGGTGGGCGCACTGCTCGCAGCCGGCGGGTTGTGGGCGGCGGGTCCGGCGGCCGCTTCTGAAATAAAGCTGCTCAACGTCTCCTACGACGTTACGCGCGAGTTCTACCAGGAGTACAACCAGGTCTTCGCGGCCCATTGGAAGGAAAAGACCGGCGATCTCGTGACGGTCAACCAGTCTCACGGCGGCTCCAGCAAACAGGCGCGGAGCGTGCTGGACGGGCTCGAAGCCGACGTGGTGACGATGAACCAGCCGCCGGACATCGATATTTTGCGCACGGGCAATCTGGTTCCGGCCAACTGGGCCGAGCGGCTGCCGAACCAGAGCGTGCCTTACACCTCGACGATTGTATTTGTCGTTCGCAAGGGCAATCCGAAACAAATCAAAAATTGGGACGACCTGATCCGGCGGGGGGTTTCGGTGATTGTTCCCAATCCGAAAACCTCCGGCAACGGCCGTTACAGCTATTTGGCGGCGTGGGGATACGCGCTGAAGAAATCCGCCGGTGACGAAAAACAGGCACGCGATTTTGTGGCAAGACTTTTTGCCAACGTGCCCGTGCTCGACACCGGCGGACGCGGCGCGACGACGACGTTTGCCGACCGGGGCATCGGTGACGTATTGCTGACCTTTGAAAATGAGGCGGCCCTGGTTCAAAAACAATTTCCCGGCAGCCAGCTGGAAGTGGTGCTTCCCCCCGTGAGCATCCTGGCGGAAAACCCGGTCACCTGGGTGGATCGTTACGTGCAACGGCATCATACCGAGGCCGTCTCGCGCGCTTATCTCGAATATCTTTACAGCGACACCGGCCAGGAGCTGGCCGCCAGACATTATTTTCGTCCGATCGATAAAACCGTCCTGGCGGAATATGCCGACCGTTTCAAGCCGTTGAACCTGTTCACCGTGGCTGACGTTGCCGGCGGCTGGCAAAAAGCGCAGCAGGTCCATTTCGCCGATGGCGGAATCTTTGATCAAATTTACCAGAAAAACTGACTGAATTTGCCGACGCCGCGAAAGCGAGGCGCAACTTGAAACAATTACGAGGGCTGACCGGTTCACCGGAGGTGCTTCGACGAAGAACAAACTAAAACCGTGTGATTGCGAAAAGAGACAGCGGGCAGAACCCCGCCCGATTCCGGCCGTCAACTGACATTGCCGGAATCCGCCGCCTGCTGGGGCAGGCGGCGCTGTCTCCCGCCCGCGGCCAGGTTTTGTACTTCACGGTAAAACCAAACCACAACCAAATAAAAGTGAACCTATGAAAGCATCAAACCTTAAAAAATTTATTGTCGCTGGACTCGCGCTCGCGAGTTTGACGTTTACGCCGGCCCTGCGCGCGGATGTCGAAGTCTTTCTGGTGGGCGGCAGCGCCAGCCAAAGTGTTATTTACGACCGCGCCACCAACCTGTTTGCCGGCGGCACGCTGACGGTAACGGGCGGGGGATCTTCGGCCGTAGCCAGATTTTCCGGCACGAGCACGAATCCGGCGTTGTCGGGGCTGGGCAACATTACGCTGGATGTCAACGTCAACAACGGCGCCATTGACGGCCTCTCGGCATTGGTAAGCCAGGTGGCGAATGCGGATGATACCAACCTGACCACGGGACCCCTGTCGCCCCAGGTTCCGACCTTTGTGGATTCCGCGACCACGCCAGAAGTCGTAGGGGTTTCTTCGGCCAACCTCACGGAACTTCCAACTTATGTGGTTCCGCTGGTTTATATCAAGAATACCAACTCCGCAGATACCGCGGCCATTACCAACCTTACCCAACGGCAGGCATGGTCACTGGAAAACTCGACCCTGCAAGCGTCGTACTTTGGAGGTACCAGCACAAATTATATCTATTTTGTGGGACGCAACTCCCAATCTGCCGTGCGCACGGAACTCGACCTGAACATCTATAATACCCAAACGATAAATACCTATCACACGAACGCTTTGGGACAGCCCGTTCTTGACACGAGTGCCGACCCCGGCCTGAGCTCTGCTGGCGCTGTGGTAAACAATGTGTTGGTGCTTACCAACTCCATTGGCACGGTGGCGGTTCAAAATATCAAGAAGGGGATAGCTCCACTGGCTTACGAGGGCGTTCCGTATTCCGTTTCCAACGTGATCACCGGCAGTTACCCGCTCTGGGGCTATGAACATTATTATTATGTTAGCACCAGCAACACGGGCACACCCTCAACGGCTCAATTGGCGGTCATCAACACGTTCTACCAATCGGTCACCAATGCGACGTTCCAGACCACCAGTCCGGTCTTCGTCGGCAATTTCGTTCCTAACTCCTGGCTGGAAGTCTCACGGGGTTCTGACGGTGGTCAAATCACGCCCTTGCCCGGGTTCTTCCAATGATCTGATTCGTGACATCAAGTTGGAACTAAAAATCGAAATATTATGAAAAAGTTAATTCTATCATCCCTTGCCCTGCTGGGGTTGCTGGCAACTCCAGCGGCGCGGGCTTGGTCGTATAGTGATGGGGATCTCCTGTTGGTGTTCCGTGCAAACGCGCACAACAACATTGAGTACGACCTGGGAAGCGTCAGCAATCTCCTCGGCCAAACCAATGGTTGGACAACAACCATTTCAGGCTGGGATCCCAGCCTGGTCACAACCGAATTCGGTGCAAACCTGACCGGCGTAAAAGTTATCCTGGCGGCAACGACGAGTTCAACCGATGCGAATCGGACGGCGTGGATCAGCAGCACCGATCCAAATGCCAGTGCCTACAACGTCAGCGGTGCGGCGTGGACCGCCAATTTGCACGGCACCATCAACTCCCTCGGGAACCGTCCGGTCGTTCCATTCAATGTGCCTCCAGCGGTGGCTACGCCTACCAACGCCTACGTGATCAGTCCTACCAGTGCACAGTACGGAGGAGCCTCCTATGACTCTATTGTATCTGGAGGCAACTTCAGCAGCATAGCCACTTGGGCTGGAAAAGCGCCCTTTTCAAACGTGCCAGTCGAACAAAACATTCCGGGCACTTTTGATTTTTGGGCCATTCAGCCCACGGGAATTTATCCCAATCCGCCACCCGATCATTTGGTGGGCACGTTCACCATCACCACCAACGGGGTGTTGACCTTTGTCGCCGGACCGCGTTCGCCCACGATCATTGGCGTCAGCCGTTCCGGTAGTAATAGTGCCAGCGCCATTCAATTCACCACAACGGTGGGCAACACCTATTCCGTATCCTACACCAATGCCCTGGGTGGGCCGGTGGCCACCTGGCCGGTGGATGCGGGCACCCTGATTGGTGACGGAAAGGTGGATACCCTCAACCATACCAATGCGGGTGATCCTGCGGAATTTTACCGCGTGAGCGCACAATAAACCAGCGTACCAAAACGAGAGCCACCACCCGCGACAGGTCCGGCACAAAATGCCGGGCCTGTCGCATCGGTTTAATTTGCGGAGAGGACAACCACGGCAAATGAGATTTCAACCCGGAGTGATCGTGATGCTCTCGCTCATAAAAATCCTCCATGGCGCGGCGGCGGAAACCAATCCGCCCGCCGTCATTGAAAATCTTTTTGCCGCGCCCCGGCCGGCCGTCACGAACCCGCCGCCGAAACTGTTGCCCGCGCTCGAGGTGCGCAGTTATTTCATCGAGGGCAACACGGTTTTGCCGGTGCCCAAATTCAACCTGCTCACCAATTATCTCGGCAAACTGGATCCCGCGCGCCTGCGGGAGGGTTTGGACCGCCTGCAGTTGCAGTATCAAGCCCTCGGTTTTTCCAATGTCAGCGTCAGGCTGCCCGGGCAAAAATTCACCAATGGCGTGGTGCGCCTCCGCATTGACGAATCGGGAACCGGCCCGCCGGCGGAGACCGGTCTGGGCGCCGCCGTGACCAATCTGTTTGCCGCGCCGCCGCCCACGTTTGCGGTGCGCGGCTATTGGATTGAGGGCAACACGGCTTTCCCGCCGGCCAGTTTCACCCTGCTCACCAATTACATCAGTCCGACGATGGATATTTCCCGTCTGCGCGAGGGGTTGGGCAAATTACAGTTGCTTTACCGCAACCTGGGATTTGCGACGATCAGTGTCGGCCTGCCGCAGCAGAAACTCACCAACGGCATCGTCCGCGTGAAAATCACCGAGGGCAAACTTGCCCAAATCAAGGTGGAGGGCAACCGCCATTATAGCACCGGCAATGTTCTGCGCGCGCTGCCGAGCCTCGACACGAACATCCTGCTCAATACGAAATGGTTTCAACCCGAACTGGACCGCGCGAACGCCAACCAGGATCGCCAGATTTATCCCGTCATCGTTCCCGGATTCGAACCGGGCACCAGTGATCTGACGCTCAAGGTCAAAGACCGCCTGCCGCTGCATGGCCGGATTGAGGTCAATGATAAATCTTCGCCGGTGACACCATTGCTGCGCCTGGATACCGCGGCCCAATACAACAACCTCTGGCAACTCGAGCACGAAATCGGCTTCGACTACGATTTTTCGCCGCAATCCATGAAGGCCGATAATGCTCTTCCGCGTTTTTACGACCAGCCCATGGTGGCCAGTTACAGCGGTTTTTACCGGCTGCCGCTGGGTTTTGATCATGGCTTGCGGGAAACGTTTGACCGCCAGCCGGTGGACTTTGGCTACGATGAAATCACCCACACGGTCCGCCAGTTGCCGGCCACGGGAAATCCCGAATTGATTGTTTATGCGTCACGTTCCGTGTCTGATACGCCCGTCCGCTACGGCCCGCTGTCGGTCATCTTCACCAACCCGCTGGCGGGGATCAATTCCCAGTCCGCGTCACGCAGCCAGACTTACGACAATAATCTCGGCACCAAGCTCACCGTGCCGGTCCGGGACTTTCTCGGCATCCATTCGTCACTCCTGCTGGGTTTTGACTACAAATCGTACGAAGCGCCCAGCTTTGGCACCAACCTGACCTATTTTACGCTCTACGCGCTCGATGCGTTTGGGAATCCGGTTTTGGTGACCAATCAAACCATCCGGCTTTCTTCCAACAACCGCGCCCAACTGGATTATCTGCCGCTCTCTTGGGGCTGGTCCGCTTTCCGGCCGGATAATCACGGCGTCACCAGTTTCAATTTGAACCAGAGCCTGTTCCTGTCCGGCCTGGCCTCGGCGCGCACCAATTTTCAGGTCACCGCCGCGTCACCCGCTGCCGGGGGCAACTACACGACGCTGACCGCGGGTTTGACCCGCGGACAGAACCTGCCCGACGACTGGTCGCTGTTGTTTCGCGCCAACGGCCAGTGGGCGAGCGCGCCGCTCATCGCCAACGAACAATTTGCGCTGGGTGGCACGGGTGGCGTGCGCGGTTATGAGGAGGGCGAGGTTTACGGCGACGACGGGTGGCGCGTGATGCTTGACGTCAATGCGCCGCCGCTCGATGTTGGTTTTTTTCCCGACGCCAACGGTGGCGATGGCACGCCGGCCTATCTGCGTTGTTCCGGTTTTATGGACTACGGCGAAACCTACCTGATTGATCGCCCCAGTCCGCTGAATTCGTCCTACCGGGAATGGGGGACCGGCGTGGGCTTTTATCTGACCGCCGGTGAGCATTTTGATGCCCGGCTGACGCTGGCCTGGGCCTTGCACGACACCCCCGCATCGTATGCCGGGGAGGCGCGGGCGTATTTCAGCGTCGGATTCCAATTCTGACCTGCGCCATGAACGACCAATGCCCATCAAAAAAAATCCGCCGCGCGTGGCCTCGCGCCGGTGGAAAATGGCTTTGCCTTGCAGTCGTGGTGTTCACCGCCGGCCGCAGCGTGAACGGGCTGGCCAATCCGACCGGCGGTTCGGTGGTGGGTGGCAATGTGAACGCCACCATCAGCGGCGAAGGCACAAGCCTGACAACCATCAACCAGACTGCCGCCAGCGCCTTCATCAACTGGAGCAGCTTCAACATTCAGGCGGGCGAAACCACCACGTTCCTCCAGCCATCGGCGAAATCCGTGGTCCTCAACGAAATTGGCGGCGCCAGTCCGTCGCAGATTTTTGGCAACCTCAACGCCAATGGCACGGTCATCCTCGCCAACGCCAACGGCTTTTACTTCGGTCCCAATTCGATGATCAAGGTTGGCGGCGACTTTATCGCCACCACCGCGCCCATCACGCCGGATTTTGGTTCGGGCTCCAGTTGGACCTTCACCGGTATGCCGCCCTTGAAGAGCATCATCAATTATGGGTCTATCCAGGCGGGCAACGGCCGTTCGCTCTTTCTCATTGCCGAAAGAATCCGGAACCACGGCAGCCTGGACGCCCCCGGCGGCAACATCGGACTGGCCGACGGCCAGACCGTGCTGGTAAGCGATCGTCCCGACGGCCGCGGTCTCAGCGCCACCGTGCAGCTGCCCGCCGGGTCGGTGAACAATCTGGGGCAGATCACGGCTGACGCCGGGACCGTCGCGCTGCAGGCGCAGGTGGTGAATCAAGGCGGAATAATTCAGGCCAATTCCGTGCAAAACCAAAATGGGGTCGTCGAGCTCGTTGCCGCCGATCAACTGACCCTCGGCGCAGATTCCCGGATCATCGCCAGCGGTGACAATTCGTCCGCCGGCAGCCCTGGCGGCAACGTGACGCTTCAATCCGGCAACACGTTCAGTGATCGTGCCGGCAGCCAGATTGTCACGACGGGCGGCACCCATGGCGGCAATGGGGGCAATGTTGAAATCAGCGCGCCGAACGTCCGGTCGTTAAATTCAGGCATCAACGCCCGGGCGCAGGCCGGCGGGACGGCGGGGAAATTTTTACTGGACCCGGATTATATTATTTTGGACACGTCCGGTTCCGGGAGCGCCGGCAGTGGCGCGGTGCTGGCGGGGGACAATTCCGGCACCACGCTGGATTTGAACGTGAACCGCGCGTTTGCCAACCTTGCGGTTTCCCAAATCATTCTTCAGGCTGCGTATGACATCACGCTGGCCGGGGGCACGTCATGGAATCTCAGCGGAACCATTGGCGCAAACTTTGGCGGGGTAACCAGCGGCCAACTGACACTGGAAGCGGGCCGTAACATCATTTTTGGAAACAGCTCCAAAATAACGGACGCCAACAGCTGGTCGGTGGCGCTGGACGCCGGGTATAATTTTGTCAATGACACAATCAATCCTGGCGCCGGCAGCATTTATCTGAACAACAACAGTGGCGGCACCACGGGCGGCGGCTGGATCCAAACGGCGGTTAGCAGCATCAATTTGATGGCAGGACAGGATATTCTGCTTGGTTCCGGCTCCGTGACCACCACCGGCGGCGGCAGCATCTCTGCAGACGCCATCGCCGACAACATCAATGCCGGCTCATTCAACGGCGGCACCAGCTTCACGGCCACACCGACCGGCGATTATCGTTTTATTGGCGCCGGGGCCATCCCCAATCCGGTTCTCAGCGGCTTTTCCACGGAGGCGGGTGGCAATGTCACTTTGATTGCGGGCAACAATATCGCCAGCGTTCCGACGCTTCCGAACAGCAGCGCTTGGCCGGGCGCATCCGGCGCGTATGGGGCGGGCAACGTGACCATCATCGCCGGCAACCAAATCACGGGAAATTACAATCTGGCCAACGGCGTGGGCACCCTGAACGCTGGCGGCAATATCGGAGCTGCATCCGGTGCAAGTGGTCCGGTGACTTTGAGTTTGATTCAAGGTTCCTGGAACGCCTCGGCGGCCAACAATATCTACCTCAAGGAGGTGAACAATCCGAACGGCACTTTCAATTCCAGCGAGTCGTTTCTGTTTAACTATGCGCCGGATGCTGCGGTGAATTTGTGGGCGGGCAATGCCATCACCCTGGTCGGCGCAAATTTGACGCGCGTGAACCGGCAGAATCAAACCATGCCGCCCATCTATGCGCCGGTCCTCTCGCTCAACGCCGGGGCGGGTGGGATCACAATCAACAATTCCATCATTCTCGATCCTTCGAGCGAAGGTTCCTTGACCATTATCACCCGCGATGGCGGTGATTTGAACGGGGCGGTAACGGCCAGCTCGACTACGCTTACCGGTATCACGATGTCGGACAGCGGTTCAGCGAACTGGACGACGTTCGCCACCGGCCATGCCGCCACGCCATTGCATTTGGATGACCCGAACCCGGACCCCGTGCTGCTGGATATTTCTGGTGGCATCAACAGTTTCGGACTGACCGTGCCGACGTTTGCCCAGATCAATGTTGTGGGCGACACCTACAATTTCGGTTTTATCGGGCAAAATCTTTCGCCGTCGCAAATCACTGCCATCGATGTCGGCCAGACTGCGAAGCAAAACATGGAAAAGGCCGGCCTGCTCAATTCGGCCACGGATTCAAGTCTTCCGGTGGGCGGCGCCATCACTTATCGCGGCAATCTGACGAGCGAAGTTTTGTCCAGCGCGATCTCATCCGGCATATTTGACACGATCATCGTCGGCAACTCTGCCCTGGCCGGATTGCTGCGTTATGATGCCACCACCGGCACCCTCTCGTTCATCGGGGTCATGAGTTCCGCGACCGAACAATCCCTGCTCAATCCCACCGATGCCAACGGCAATGCCATCTTCACCGGCGCGCCATTGACCGCCTGGCAGGCCGCCATCGCGCAATTATATGCCGCCAGTCAAAGCGCGTCGCTCGGGGATAACGGGCTGGCACTCGCCGGGCCGGGCACCTTTAACCTCGTGGCCAACAACATTGACCTCGGTATTTCCGGCGGCATTTCCGTACTGGCGCCCGATGCGCCACTCGCGGCCCTTTCGCCTTATGGCGCAAACCTCAACGTCGTCACCGCGGGCAATCTGGAAATGACTTCCACCAAGATTGCCAACGAGAGTTATCTTGGCGGCATCAACCTGCAGGTGGGCGGCACACTGGATGTGGGCGGGGAATTTACCACATTCGGCGACCCCGGCGCGCCCAAGGGGATTTTCACCACCGGCAGCGGAGATATTTCCGTCACGGCCAACGGCGACGTGAACGTGGACGGTTCGCGCATCGCCGCCTACAACGGCGGCAATGTCACACTTGAATCGTTCACTGGCGACGTGAACGCCGGCGCGGGCGGCGCCGGTTATGTGAGCATGAATGCCCTCGAACTTGACCCGCTGACGGGCTTGCTGGTCAGCATTCCGGCGACGATTCCCGGGAGCGGCATCCTGGCGACGACCGTTCCCGGCTCGGACGTCTTGCTGGGCAACATTCTGGTCGAAACGCCCAACGGAAATATTTCCGCCAGCCATGGAGGCGTCATCCAGATTTCCTTCAACGGCACGGATGCTTCGCACGCCACGGCGGAATTGCTGACCGGATACGAATTGAGGGATGCCCAGGGAAACCGGGTTCTGGCAGACAATCTTGCCAGCGGAACGCCGGTGCCGGTGTTAAGCGCTCAAAACAACGTCTCCCTCGGTTCTGCGATCCAGGTATTCCCGTCGGGCAGCATCCTGCCGGTTTCGCTGACTCCAGTCCTGGATGACAACGGCAATCCGTTTCTTGATGCCGGCGGTCATCCGCTTTATACGGAAACTTTGGATGCTTCGCGAAAGGTGGTTGAGTTCGTTGGCGCCAGCATCCAACCCTACCTTGATGCCAGCGGCAATCCGGTGATCGTGGCCGAGCCTTTGGATGCCGGCGGCCATCTGTTGCTTGATTCCTACGGAAACCCGAGGCTGGTTTTGGGAAGAAATATTGACGCCGCCGGCTCCGGTGTCATCGCCCAAAACATCATTGCCAGGGCCACCGGCATATTGAGCGGCTTGTTTGTGGGACTGACCATCGACATCACGACCCCGCAAATCGGACCGCTGATCACTTACAGCCAGGACCCGCCGAAAATTGGCGATGGTGGTGGTGGCCCGCCGGTTCAGACGGATCCCGGCATTGGGCCGATAGGGATTTCCACCGCCGGTTCAAGTGCCCCGCCACCGGTGGCGGCCGCCAAAGCCGATGCGCCCACGGCGGACACCGCCGCCACCGTCGCCACCAAAACGGAAAATCCGGAAGACGGTTTTGGCGACGACAAGAAGAAAGGCGATGGGGCTGCGCTGGTCCGGAAAACCAGCCGCGTCACCGTGATTTTGCCGGCCCGGAATACGTCGCAGAATTCATCCCCAAGACAAAACTTAACTCAACCCTTGTAATCATCATGTTTGTTCAACCCTTGTTTGCCGCCAATGCCGCGGTGTATGCCATCCAGAACGCCACCACTGAAGGCAAGGCCACCGTCGTTGCGCTGCTGATCCTGTCACTGTTCAGCTGGACGATCATCATCACCAAATTCCGCCAGTTGCTGATCGCGCGCCAGGCCACCAAAAAATTCCTGGCCGCGTACGCTTCCACCCGTGATCCATTGGACATCCAGCGCAAGGGTGAGGAATTTGACGGTGCGCCCGCTTACACGCTTTACCTTAGCGGCGCAACTGAACTGGCGTATCAATTGGAACACAATCCCGTCACCGTCAAAGGCGAACGGCGCATCAACTCGGCGTCGTTTGACGCGGTAAAGGTCGCGCTGGAAGAAGCCGCCTGTGGAGAGGCGATGGCGTTGGAGAAGGGCATGATCGTGTTGTCCACGGCAGTTGCGGGCGGCCCGTTCATCGGGCTGCTCGGCACGGTCTGGGGCGTCATGTCCACCTTCGCCGGCATTGCGGAAAGCCACGCCGCCACGCTCACGGCCATGGCCCCCGGCGTGGCCGCCGCCCTGGTGGCCACGGTCACCGGCCTGCTGGTCGCCATCCCCGCCATGTTCGCCTACAACTTCATGGTCACCTCCATCCGCGCCATCACCCAGGAGCTGGATGGTTATGCGACGCGTTACGCCACGCAAATCGAGCACTGCTATGTGGATAATCGTGATCTCGAAGACAAAATCGCCATGGCGCTGACGCGTTCCGAAATGGGCGAAAACACACCATCCATCTGACCCATGAAGAAGTGTTCCAAGTCGGCGCACGAGTCGTTGACGCAGTTGAACATCACGCCGCTGCTGGATCTGGCGTTTGTGTTGCTGGTGATTTTCATCATCACGACGATCCCGCCGGTGACGGATCTGGATTTGAAGCTGCCGACGGCGGCGAAGCATCTGAAGGACCCGCCGCGCAAGGCCAATTACATCACCGTGCAGGCCGATGGGACGATGTATTTGAACAAGGCGAAAATTGGCAGTGCTGCCGACATGTTGCAAACCCTCATCGGGGCGCGCATGGAAGATCCGGACCTGAACATCATCGTGCGCGGGGACAGCCACACCAAATACAAACAAATCCGGGCGGTGCTGGACGTATGCCAGCAGGCCAATGTGCCCAAGGTGGACCTGGCCACCGAAGCCCAGAATGCCAAATGAAAAACTGGTCGAGCGTCGAAAGTCGAACGTCGAGCGTCGAGAGCAAACCGGATTCCGGCCCTCAACCCTCGACCTTTGACCCCTAACCATGCTGCCGCAAACCCAGACGCGTAAGAAGCGGAACTCGTCCAAGGTGAACCTGCTCATCTCGTTCACCTTCCACGCGTTGATCGTGGTGGTGGCGCTGTATTTCGCGGCACGCGGGGGATTGCTGGGCAAACAAATCCAGAAGATTTCGGTGGAGATGATCAAGGAAAAGCCGCCGGAGAAACCCAAGGTGGCCGACAAGCCGAAGGTGGAGCCGCCCAAGGAGGCGCCCAAACTCGCGGCGGCGCCCAAGGTTGAGGCGCCCAAGGAAACGCCGCCCTCAGCGACGGCTCCGCCGACGGTTGCGCCGCCCGCGGCGGAACTGCCGTCGTTTGAGTTCGAGGGGGCCAAGGCGGTGGAAAGCAGCTCGGATCCGGTGCAGATTTATAAAAGCCAGCTGGAGTACGCCTTGCGGTCGAAATGGAACCGGCCTGACAACCTGCAGGACGATGATTATGTGGCGGAGGTGGCCATCTCGGTGAGTCATGATGGGCAGTTGAGCGATCCGGTGTGGGAGAAAGGTTCGGGGAACCTGGTTTGGGACGAGTCGGTGCGGCGGGCGCTGGCGGTGGTAACGCAGATGGACCGGCCGCCGCCGGCCAACTTCCCGCCGCGCGTCACGATTCGCTTTGATGTGCAGGAGGACACGGAACCGGTTTCACAATGAAAAAGACGTCCCATTCCCATCACAGTTCGTTGAGCGAGTTGAACATCACGCCGCTGCTGGACCTGGTGTTTGTGTTGCTGGTCATTTTCATCATCACGACGCCGCAGATGATGAACAACCTGGAGATGACACTGCCCTCGGGGAAGCCGCCGCCCAAGACCAACCAGCCCAAACCCAGGATCAACAAGATTGTGGTGGACGCCAAGGGACAGACATTTTTGAACGATGAGCTGGTTACGATACCGCAGTTGCGGGAGAAGCTTGCGGAATTGCGGGCGGACAATCCGGACTTGAGCGTGGTGGTCAAGGGCGCCGACGCGGTGGATTACCAGAACATGATCTACGTGCTGGACGTCCTCCGCCAGCTCGACATCACCAAGGTCGGCCTGGCCACCGAAGGGGTGGCGCCTTGAAGCGGTCAGTTCCGGAATCCTTTTACCCGTGGAGAATATCTGGCATGAATCAGCGACGAGTTGTCGTCATAGGCCGGGAGCGGGCTTAACTCTCGATGACGTCCAGTTCAATCGGATCAATTTTGACTCCTTGTCTGCGAAACCATTTCACCGCGAGTTCGATGGTCTTCCGCTCACCCGTGAGTTCCAGTGCGATGATGCCGACCCGCTCCGTGACGCTGGCATTGCGAATATTGAAGATCAGGTCAAAGTGTTTGCTCATCTGCCAAATCAACGGCCGTTTTACTTGTTCCACCGGGAAAGTGAGCCAGTAGCGCTGTGATTCTCCGGCCATAATGGTTCAACTGAGGACGGTTTCAATGGGCAGATTTGGATCGAGGTCGTGCTCCTTCAGCCACACTGGATTGAAGAGCTTGGATTGATACTTCAACCCGGAATCGCATAAGAAGGTAACAATTGTCTGGCCCGGACCGCGCTCTTTGGCAAATCGCACCGCACCGGCGAGGTTGATCCCGGAGGAAAGCCCGAGAAACAACCCTTCTCCACGCAGGAGCCAGTAAACGATGGTCAGCGCCGCCTGGTCTGGGATGCGATAGGCGCGGTCAACGACGATGCCTTCCAGGTTCTGCGTCACGCGCATCTGGCCGATCCCTTCGGCGAACGAATCGCCGTCCTTGAAATCCGTGTGGCCATGAGTAAACCACGACCACATGGCCGCGCCACAGGGGTCGGCGCAAATGGCGGCGATTTTCGGGTTGCGCTCCTTCAGATATAACGACGTGCCCGCCAGCGTGCCACCGGTGCCCACGGCGGAGGCGAACGCGGTGACTGTCCCGTTGGTTTGCTCCCAAATTTCCGGACCGGTGCTGTGGTAATGAGCCTGCCGGTTGGCGGTGTTATCGAACTGGTTCGCCCAGAACCAGCCATGCTCCTGCGCCAGGCGTTGGGCCACGCGGTTGTAATTGCCCGGATCCCGGTAAGGTTTTTCCGGCACGGTGATGACCTCTGCGCCGAGCGTGCGCAGCAGGCTGATTTTCTCCGGCGACTGCGTTTCCGCAATGACAATGACGGTACGATAACCCCGGGCATGACCGATGACGGCGAGGCCGATGCCGGTGTTGCCGGCGGTGCCCTCGATAATGGTGTCGCCGGGCTTGAGCACACCCCGGTTTTCGGCGTCGGTGATGATGCCGAGCGCGGCGCGATCCTTTACCGAGCCGCCCGGATTCATGAATTCAGCCTTGCCCAAAATTTCGCAGCCGGTCAATTCGGAGAGGCGGCGCAGCCGGATCAATGGCGTGTTTCCGACGTGGCTCTCGACTCCGTGATAAGGTGGAGGACTCATGCTTTCCCTTGAGGTTCTTTGTCGCGACTGAGCACAAATATGGCGAGATCAGCGTCCCGGTTCGCATCCACCGTGATTTCGGTGCCGGTTTCGGTGTTAAGCGCGATGCGGCGCTGGATGCGAAGCCCCTTCTCGTGGCAGAAGTCTTCGAAGTCCGCAATTGAAAGAAATCGAATGTCCGCCGTGTCATACCATTTATCCTGCAGCCAGCCGTAGGCGCGCGGCGCGCGGCCTTCCTCGGCGAGAATGCGGCGCAGCTTGTGAAACGCCAGATTGGGAAAACTGACGATGCCCGTGGCCCCGACCCGCAGCATCTCGGCGATCACGCCTTCAACATCCTTCACCGCCTGCAAGGTCTGCGACAGCACCACACAATCGAATTGTTTGTCGGTAAACACCTGCAAGCCTTCGTTCAGGTCCGCCTGCACGACATCCAGATTGCGCTGCAACGCTCTCAGGATTTTTCTCTCGTCCAGCTCGATGCCAACCAGACGCCGGCGGCCCCGGTGTTTGAGCCGCGCCAGCAACCGGCCGGTGCCGCAGCCCAGATCGAGCACGCTGGCCTCCGGCGGAATCAATTCCACGATGCGGTCATAATCGAGCCGACGTTCGTGAAAAATGCTGGTGGGTCCGGGCGGCTCGTCCCGCTCCGCGCCCGCCAGGTGTGGCGTGGGGACCAGGTTGCGGATAAAGGCACGGATCATTTCCCCGTAACGATCAAAGTCGTCGGGCAGCAAAAACGCATCGTGACCACAATCGCTTTGAATGTCGCAGTAACTCACCGCGGCGTGGTTGTAAATCAGCGCGCCCGCAATTTCACGGGACTGGTTGGGCGGGAACAGCCAGTCGCTGGAAAAGCTTAACACCAACCAGCGGCAACGGGCGGACCGAAGGTTTGCCGCGAGGTGCTCCGGCGTTCTGCCCAGATCGAACAAATCCATTGCCAACGACAGGGTGATGTAACTGTTCGCGTCAAAGCGTTCCACGAACTTCGTTCCCTGGTGCCCCAAATAGGAGCCGACGGAAAAGGTTTTCTCGAACTCAATCGCCACTTCGCGCGGCTGCAACCGGTCGGTCTCGAATTTCTGGTTCATGGACTTTGGCGACAGGTAGGTGATATGGCCGATCATCCGCGCCAGGGCCAGGCCGACGGCCGGGCTCTGTGGCTGGTCGTAATACTGGCCGCCGTGAAAATGCGGATCGCGCCGGATGGCGTTCCGGCCCACGATATCGAACGCCAGCGCCTGGCTGGTCAGCCGCGGGGAACTGGCCAGCACCACCGCGCCCCGCAAGCGATCCGGATGCCGTGTGGCCCAGGTCAATACCTGATGGCCGCCGACGGAGCCGCCGATGACCGCGACGAGCTGGCCGATGCCCACCCGGTCCAGCAAGCGGCGTTCAACCTCCACCATGTCGCCGAGGGTGATGGTTGGAAAATCCGGTCCGTACGGTTTGCCGGTCGCCGGGTTGAGGCTGCCCGGCCCGGTGGTGCCGCGACAGCCACCCAGTAGGTTTGGACAGATCACGAAAAAACGATTCGTGTCCACGGGCTTGCCCGGTCCGACCAAAATGTCCCACCAGCCGGGTTCGTCCGCGTCATCGTGGCGGGCCACATGCGAATCACCACTGATGGCGTGGCAGATGAGAATGGCATTGTCGCGGGCTTCGTTGAGCCGTCCGTAGGTTTCAAAAACCACGCTGACCCCGGGCAGGGTGCCGCCGGATTCCAAACCGAGCGGCTCGTCCAGCGTGACCGTTTGAGCATGACGCAACGGCTGCGCGGTGCGAACCGTGTCGCTGCTTTCAAAAGTGTCCCCGGCCATTGAACCTCGGTTTTGTCGGCCAAACCACCGCGACACCGGCGGATTTCATGAGGCTCGCCGGTGCGCGGAGTTCGGAACTTATTTTTGTGATGCCTGCAGCGCCTGCTCAATGTCGGCCTTGATGTCAGCCACGTCCTCCAGACCCACCGAGAGCCGGATATAGTCCGGTGTGGCGCCCGTTTCTTCCAGTTCGGGAGGGGTCAACTGCGAATGTGTGGTCGAAGCCGGATGAATCACCAGACTCTTGGCGTCGCCGATGTTGGCGAGATGCGAGAGCAGTTTCACCGAATTGATGAACTTCTTTCCGGCTTCCAGGCCGCCCTTGACGCCGAAGCCGACCAGACCGCCAAAACCATGCTTCAAATACTTCGCGGCAATTGGGTAACTGGGATCATCGGGCAGCCCGGGATAAGTCACCCAGGTCACCAGCGGATGCGTCTTGAGCCAGCGCGCGATTTCGAGCGCGTTGGCCGAGTGCTGGCGCTGGCGCAACGGCAGGGTTTCCAGTCCCTGCAAAAAGAGGAACGAGTTGAACGGACTGAGCGCCGCGCCGATGTCGCGCAGCAGGGTGACGCGCACCTTGAGGATGAACGCCACGTTGCCCAGGCCGGGCACGTTGCTCAACGCGTCCCAGTATACCAGGCCGTGATAACTCGGATCCGGCTCGGTGAATTCGGGAAACTTGCCGTTGTTCCACTTGAACCGGCCGGAGTCCACGATGACCCCGCCAATGGACGTGCCGTGGCCGCCCACGTATTTCGTGGCCGAGGTGACGATGATGTCTGCGCCGTGCTCAAACGGCCGGACCAACCCGACTCCGACCGTGTTGTCCACCACGAGCGGAAGCCCGGCCTCGTGCGCGATTTTCGCGATCGCTTCAAAATCCGGCACGTCGAGTTTCGGATTGCCGACGGTCTCGATGTAGACCGCGCGGGTCCTGGGCGTGATGGCCTTGCGAAATGCTTCCGGATTGCGGGAGTTGACGAACTTCGCCGTGCGGCCCAGCTTGGGCAAGGTGTAATGGAAGAGCTGGTAGGTGCCGCCGTAAAGGTTGTTGCCGGCCACAATTTCATCACCCACCCGGGTGATGGCCAGCAAGGCGAAGGTGATGGCGGCCGAACCGGACGCCACCCCCAACGCGCCGGTGCCGCCTTCGAGCGCGGCAATGCGCTGCTCGAACACGTCGGTGGTGGGGTTCATGATGCGGGTGTAAATGTTGCCGAATTCCTTCAGCGCAAAAAGATTCGCCGCATGATCGGTGTTTTTGAAGACGTAGGACGTCGTCTGGTATATCGGCACCGCGCGCGCGGTGGTCGTCGGGTCGGGGATCTGCCCGGCGTGCAGGGCCAGGGTGCTCAAGCCTTTGGGTGTCGTGCTCATAATGTTGTGTTTGGTGATGGGGTGGTTGGGTTGGAGGCGGCACGGCGGCGCAAACCGGTGCGTGCGGAGGAACCACGTTGCCGCCCAGGCGGACACCGATGCCTCCCCCAGCCCGAAGTGTTTTTTAGAATTCCCATTTGGTGGTGATGCCCCAAACTCCGTTGGCCTGTTCGTTCAACACGTCACCGAAGTGGCCGTAGCCGGCCGCCAGCGTCAGGTGTTGGTTGACGACGTAAGCGGCGTCAATGGTCCACCAGTCGCCTTCTTTCTGGACCAGACTGCCGATGGGCTGGTAATCCCGCGGCTGCTGCTTGTATTCGGCCGCCAGCGCAAGATTGCCGGTGACGAACACCACCACGTTGCCTTCAAAGACGAAGTTGTACCGGTGGGTGAACCCGCCCAGGCCGTCCCAGACGCCTTCGGTGGCGCGTCCACCGAGTTCGAGCAACACGGGTCGTGGCAGTTGCGCGAACAATTTCGAGGCGTAGAGCGTGTAATCCACGCCTTGTTGGCGCGAGAGACCGGCATTGCCCAGCAAGTCTGCGCCCGCATCCCGTTTGACTTCATTTCTAACCTTATTGATGCCGTCGTTGTATTTGTAATGCACGCCGGCCGTCAGCGCCGGAATCCATTTCTGGTCAAACTCGCCTTCCTTCAAAATTTGGAAGCGCGCGTTGAAGTTGTGCAGTTGAACTTCGTCCTGATGATAATTGACCAGGCCCGCGTTTCTTAACGCGAGCGGCAGGTTTCCCAAACCGAGGTGATCCCACCCGTAGCCAAGTTCCAAGCGGCTGAAGGGTGATTCCGTGAACGTCAACGCCTCGAGATTTTTATCGGAACCGAGGTTGACGTAGGCAAAGCCAACGGCCGGGCGGCCAATCGGCTCGCCGTTCCGCGGCGGGTTGACGATGTAAGCCGACAGGGTGGCGAAAATACCGCCATTGCCTTCGATTTGATGCAAGGGAAGCGGTGGCCCTTTTTCATCGGTCTTGACAACGGGCGCCGGTTGGCCCGGCGGCGGGTTGGTTGAGGTTTCGTCCGCATTCACGCTCCGGGCGGCTGCAAAAAGCAGCGCGGCAAGCAAGACGGTATAACGGACACGTTTATGAATTTGAACTGATTTGATACTGATAGGTTGGCCGGTTTTCATAGTTGCGGTTTATGGTTATCGCCAGCAAGCGTCCGGCGGTCCGGTCAGTCTGGTGTGGGTTGATTGACTGGTTCATCGGGCCTCCAGTTATCTGGTGGGTGTTAAATGCGTGTTCATGCCGGTTCAGGCTGCGCCTTTGCCGCGGCCGCCTTGAATTTGAATTGCCGCGCGGCGCCGAAGTCGCGGTACCAGGCCGGTTCGGTTTCGTGCGGCAAAGCCTCGTCCAACGCGGTTAAACGGATTTGAGAGATCTGTGTATCGTTTGTCATTTAATCAGTTTAATAACGATTATTTAAGTCGTATATTTATGGGGATTCACCGAAACGTCTCAACCAATATTGGCGAATAGTTTGCTTGGATTGCTCATATTAATGACATTTCTATTGTATTTTGGCCGCATAATCATATGAAATGATTTCTGGAAAAGTTTGTTAAAAAACATTTGACAAATGGACAAATAATATCATAATGACGACAAAATAAGTCGTATACACGGGGTTGGTTTGGAAGACGGGTGGTCATGGCACAAAGCCAGACCGAATTTTGAAGTTAAGGATGAACACGAGATTGTGATGTAGCACAGCGGCTGACCGGACCACTGGAAGTTCCCATGAAAATCAAACATTTATATGTCTGTTTCAAGGAATCCAGTTCAACGGCTGGCCGGCACGACCCAGGCGGGTCTGATCCGGTTGTTGCTACAGTGCCGGTTTGATTTCCGGCAGAAAAGTTGGAGTGTCCCGGTCCTGGTGTTCCCACCCGACGGGGGATTGGCTTCCGTTTCCGACCACGACGCGCTTTTACCCCTGCTGACCTCCGTCCTTGCTGATTTTTCCGACCCTGCCACGGGAGGTAAACCCCGGAAGCCACCCATTGCCGGATTGGAATCCGGCCACACCGGCTTCCGGAATCAACCAAAACCAAAAGAAAAAATGAAACTCAATAAAAAGCACTCCTCGTTGGCTGCCCTTATTGCGGCCTCACTATCCTCACTGGCGCTTCAAGCGTCGGCGGATGTCGTCACGGATTGGAACCTTATCACCGTCAACGCCACCAAGGTCGCACCGGCCTTGAACAGCAATCTGGCGTCCCGCATTGATGCGATTGAAGCCATCGCCGTCTATGATGCCGTCAATTCCATCCAGCAATTCGGCACGCCTTACCATTATTACTCACCCAATTCCGGCTCCGCCCAGGCGGCAGCGGCGCAGGCGGCGCATGATGTCCTGGTGCATTATTTCCCCGGTCAACAGGCCGCTTTGGACACCGACCTGACGAACAGTCTCAACAGCATCACCGACGGACCCATTGGAAATGGCCAGACCGTCGGTTCGGCGGCGGCGGCAGACATTATCGCGCTGCGGGCCAGCGACGGGTCGAGCCCGAATGTTTCCTATCCCGGGCCGGCGACGATTGTGCCGGGAGCCTATCAATTGACTCCCAACAGTCCGACGGTCTCAAGCAACTTCACCTTCAACCCCGGTATCAATGAGCAGTGGGGAACGGTCACGCCGTTCGTGCTGACCAACGGCAGCCAGTTCCGCCCGCCGCCGCCGCCAACGGTGGCCGGCAATAACAAGGCTTATATTCTGGCGCTGAACCAGGTGAAAACCTCCGGCGCGACCAACAGTCCAACCCAAACGCCGGCGCAGGTGCACATCGCCCAGTTCTACAAGCAGGACGCCGAGCTGACGGTCAACGAGACGGCGCGGGATCTGGCCCTGGCTCACAATTTGTCGCTGGCCAATGACGCGCTCTTGTTCGCGTTGGTTGACATTGCGGTCGCGGATTCGCGCATTGCGATCTGGGATGCCAAGTATGCCTATCTTTACTGGCGCCCGGTCACGGCGTTGAACGCCAATCCGGACGGGACCGTCACCAACGGCTACAAGGCCTGGACGCCGACGATCGTCACGCCGAATCATCCTGATTATCCGAGCGGCCACAGCGGCACGGTCACGGCCGGGGCGGAAGTGCTGGCGTCGTTTTTCGGGGATGCCAACACCTTTACGTTGCACACCACGACGGTCGGAGAATCGCCGCGCACGCTTACGTTATTGTCGCAGCTCGAATCGGAAAATGGATTGAGCCGCATCTATGGCGGCATTCATTACTCCTTCGACAACCTGGAAGGCCAGGGAGTCGGCGCGCTCGTGGCGGCTTATACGCTCGTGAACGGTCCGCATGCCAATTAACCGTCAACCCCTTAAACAGTAAAACCCAACAAAAATTAAAATTATGAAAAACAAAATTCTGCCGATCCTGGTTGCCGCCACCGTCGCACTTCCCATCTGGTCGCAAGCTCAAATCACGAATCCCGGATTTGAGCTGGGCACGACCGGCTGGACGGTTACGGCTGGAGACACCGGCAATATCCTGGGTGACTTCAGCACGGTCACATCACTGCCCGGGCTTTCCCCCGGCTTAACCGTCAACCCGACGGAAGGGAGCCAGTTCGGCTTGATTTCCGATGCCTTGTTGAACTACAGCAGTTTGGGGGACACGGAAACGATTTCACAATCGTTCAATGTGACCAGTGCGGGGGTTTTGAGTTTTGATTACCGTTTCCTGACGGAAGCGGTGAATCAACCGGCATACAATCCCAACGCGCAAATCATCCTGACTCCGACCCTCGGCAGTCCGGTCACCCTGGCGAGCATTTCCCGGAATGATCTCCAGGCGGATCCGGCGGATGCGGGTCCGCTCTCGCCGGGCGCGGCGTATGCCGTGGGCGGTGATCCGAACGGCATCGGTCAGGCTTCGTGGCATACGGCGTCCGTTGACCTCTCCTCCTTCATTGGGCAGGAAGTGACGCTGTCCTTGAGCGTTTCTCAGGACGCCTATCCCAACGACTCGTTCCTGAACGACCAACTGGCGGTGGACAACCTCCAGATCGCGCCGGTGCCGGAGCCGGCGGCCGACGCGCTGCTGGCCGGCGGTTTCGTGTTGCTCGCCGTACTGAAGCTGCGACGCAATCACTCGTAGTCATCGGCCAAGGCGCCGGCGGCAGAACAGCTGCCGCCGGCGTACCACGTAAATTATGAAACTCTCCCTCGAAAATCGTTTGCTGTGGCTTTTTCGCATTTCCGTTTTCATGGAATTCGTTGGTCACGGCGCCTTCGGCATCATCGGAAAGGGAGCATGGGTGCCCTATTTCGGAGTGGTGGGCATTCCCGAGCCGTGGGCCTGGAAGTTCATGCCGCTCATCGGCACGGTGGATATTTCCGTCGGGATCATCACCCTCTTATCGCCCCGCCGGGCCGTTTTGTTGTATGCGACCGTTTGGGGATTTTGGACCGCTCTGCTGCGTCCGCTTTCCGGCGAACCGGTTTGGGAAACGATCGAGCGCGCCGGCAACTACGGGCTTCCCCTGGCCTTTCTGCTCGCGTCGCAGGCACGCGGCTGGTTTTCAAGACTGGAAATCCGTCCCCTGGACGCGGCTTTGAATCAGCGTTTGGCGTGGATTCTTCGGGTCACGACCAGCGCGTTGCTCATCGGCCACGGCGCCTTGGAGGCCGTGGTTCAAAAACCGCTGCTGCAACACCACCTGGCGGCGGTCGGCCTGTCATCGGTTCCCCTGGCCGCGCTGGGCGGTTTTGAAATCGCCCTCGGCCTGGCCGTCCTTTTGGATTCCGCCGGCGCGCTGCTGCTGTTCGCCGCGGCGTGGAAAATCGCCACCGAATCGCTTTATCCGATTTCCGGTGCGCCGTTTTGGGAATTCATTGAACGGGGTGGTAGCTACCTGGCACCGTTGGCGCTGTTTTTTCTCATTCATCAAGCGCGAATTGTCCCTGGCAAATCGCTGACGCACCCATCGCCCTTGAGCGTCGCGGAATCCTTTCAAAAAGCATGAATGGGTGTGGCCATCATTTTTTCAAAACCAAAGGAGCCAACGCGGGCGGCGATCTTCTCCGCCGCCTGCGTTCCAATTTTATTCGGATTAACCACGGCCCGGCCTGATGCTCCATGATCACTCGTCTGGAAAGATTGTTTTTTTTGTATTCAAACCGTGGCCAGCGGCGACGCGAAGTGCGCGCCCTCCTGGCGGCGGTGGTGGTGGGCCTCTTCCTGGCCGCCATCATGGTGTTGGTGATGATCGTCCGGGACGGAAGCGGTGGGGGCTCGTTGCCAAATCAGTGACCGTCCGGGCGTCCGGAATTCCGGTTTGGGCGTAATGGCGCGGACCCGGCAGGGAGCCTTGGGTGCCAAACCTGGCTCGAACTGGGATGAAAAGTCGGATTGACAAATGGGTGTGCTGCTTTAGCCTGTCCTCCACAAAAGGCGTCAACGCCTTTTACAATTAAATCGTAGATTCCCAAGGCGCTGACCGGTCCACTGGAGGCTCCCATGAAACCGAAGATATATTCATGTCGAGTTGTGTCCAGACCACGGCCCCGCCGGAAGCCTTGACCGGTCTGCTTCACGGTCGTGCCGCCCTTGGCTGCGCGCGCGAGCAGCTGGTTTTAGGATGCTTTCCCGGTGCCTGATCCGCATTGGATTTTTTCATTCACCCCCAACCCAATCAAACCCAAACCATGAGCAAAGAATCAACTGAACCGCATTTGAGCCTGAGCGCCACAGCGGCACGCAATCTCGCCACCGCCACCGTCACCGTCCCGCAATACACCGAGATCACCCCCCGCTGGCTGCACAAACTGCTGCCGTGGGTGGACGTGGATGGCGGGGTGTATCGCGTCAATCGCGTCGCCAAGGCGGCGTCGGGCAAGCCGGCGAATGAATTTGGCGAGGCCAAGGTCAACCTGCTCACCGTGGCCGGCGGCGAACCGAAGTTACCGACGACGTTCGTGGATTATGAAGAGGATCCGCGCGAATACCATTTGAGCACCATTCAAACCGTGCTCCGCACGCACACACGCGTGACCGATCTTTATAGCAACAAAATTGACCAGCTCCGCGAGCAGATTCGTCTGACCGTCGAAGCCGTCAAGGAACGCGAGGAATGGGAACTGATCAACAGTCCGGATTTTGGATTGTTGAAGGAAGTTGACGCGTCGCAAACCCTCAAGACGCGCAAGGGTGCCCCGGCGCCGGATGACCTGGATGAACTGCTTGCGCTGGTCTGGAAAAAGCCCGCATTCTTCCTGGCGCATCCCCAGGCGATTGCCGCCTTCGGTCGCGAAGCGACCCGCCGCGGCGTGCCCCCGCCGACGGTTCATCTGTTTGGAACGCCGTTCATCACCTGGCGTGGTGTGCCCCTCATCCCGACCAATAAACTCGAAGTGAATGCCCGATCCCATTCCACGAGCATTTTACTGTTACGCGTCGGCGAAGCGGAACAGGGGGTGGTCGGCCTCCAGAAAACCGGTGTCACCGGCGAGGTGGAGCCCGGCCTGTCCGTCCGCTACATGGGCACGAACGAACATTCCATCGCGTCGCACCTGGTCACGCGCTACTTTTCCGCGAGCGTGTTGACCACGGATGCCATTGCCCGTCTGGATAATGTCGTGGTCAATCAGTACCATGAGTACCACTGGAAATAACGACGCGGCAGGCGTTGCTGACGCTGAGCCAGGATTGAGTGATCAGGCGCACACGGCGCTCGTTACGAAGCTTGTGACTGAGGCCTATTCAGAATTCAACCGTGCCGTGCGGCCGACGGGTGCGTCACCATCCCTGCCGGCGGAGGTTCCGGCCGCAAGAGGTTTGCCCGGTTTTGCCACCTTGGAGGCGACCCCGGCGGTGCCGCCCGTCCATCCCACCGCGCAACCGGCCGCGCCCCAGCTTGAAAAGCCCCCGGCGAAAACTCCATCCGGCGGTCACGCGCCGGAATCGGACGAGACCTATGCGTTTGGCGAACCGCGCTGCAACGGCAGCTACCGGCCTCAAGGCAACCGCCCGGACACAAAAACGGCGAACCCCAACCCGCTGTTGGGCATCCCTGAAACCGAATCGCTTGCCACGCCGGAATATTATTTCCTGCGCGGGGGTGATGTCTCCGGGCGTTCTCCCCTGGCCTTGCAGTCCTATCCGAAAAACGCCGCGCCGGTTCCCCGATTCGACATCGAAGGTGTGCGCCGCGATTTTCCGGCGTTGCACCAACTGGTCAACGGCCGGCCGCTGGTCTGGCTCGACAATGCCGCCACGACGCACAAACCGCAGGGTGTGATCGACGCGACCTCGCAATTTTACAGCCGCGACAACTCCAACATTCATCGGGCGGCCCACGCCCTGGCGGCGCGTTCGACCGAATTGTTCGAGGCCGGCCGCGAAAAGGTGCGCCAATTTCTCGGCGCGGCGGACGCGAAGGAGATTGTTTTCGTCCGCGGCACCACCGAGGCCATCAACCTGGTCGCGCAAAGTTACGGCCGCAAAAACATCGGCGCCGGCGATGAAATCATCGTCACCGAACTGGAGCATCATGCGAACATTGTCCCGTGGCAGTTGCTCGCCGAACAGGTGGGCGCAACCGTCCGGGTGATTCCGATCAATGACCGCGGCGAATTGATTCTGGACGAATACGTGAAGCTGCTGGGTCCGCGAACGAAGTTCGTGTCGGTGGCGCACGTCTCCAATTCGCTCGGCACGATCAATCCGGTCGAGCAGATCATTGCCCTCGCCCATGCGCGCGGCGTGCCCGTGCTGGTGGACGGCGCGCAGTCCACACCGCACCTGCCGGTCAACGTCACCGCGCTCGACGCCGATTTCTTTGTCTTTTCAGGGCACAAGGTTTTTGGCCCGACCGGTATTGGGGCGTTGTATGGCAAGGCGCCGTTGCTCGAAGCCATGCCGCCGTGGCAGGGTGGGGGACACATGATCAAAGACGTGCGATTTGAGAAAACCATTTATCAGCACGCGCCGGAAAAATTCGAAGCCGGCACGCCGGACATCGCCGGGGTTGTGGGTCTTGGGGCGGCGATTGATTACCTGTTCAAGGTCGGCCTTCCCGCGATCGCCGCTTATGAGCACGCGCTGCTCGAATACGCCACCCAGGCGCTGGCGGCGATTCCCGGTCTGCGTCCCATTGGCACCGCGGCGCACAAGGCGAGTGTGCTCGCGTTCGTGATTCCCGGCGTGTCGAACGAGAGCATCGCCCGGCAGCTCGACAAACACGGCATCGCCGTTCGCGCCGGACACCACTGCGCGCAACCCGCGCAGCGGCATTTCGGACTCGAAAGCACCGTCCGCCCCTCGCTGGCATTTTACAACACACGCGGCGAAGTGGACACCCTGGTGCGCGCGCTTCACTCGTTGAAACGAAGCTGATAACCTGACCGGGACATGAAAACCATCACCCCCGTTGAACTGCAAGAACAGCTCGCCGACCAACCCGATCTCCCCGTGATCGACGTCAGGACCCCGGTGGAGTTCGCCGAGGTCCATGTGCCGCAGGCACGCAATGTACCGTTGGCCGGACTTCAGCCCGCGAACGGGGGTTGGTCGAAGGACCGGCCGGTTTATCTGCTGTGCCGCAGCGGGCAGCGGGCCGCGAAGGCGGCGGAGAAGTTCGCCGGGGAGGGTTTCGCCCAGCCGGTCGTGGTGGCCGGCGGCACGCTGGCGTGGATTGAGGCCGGATTGCCGGTGGCACGCAGTGCCGTGAAGGTCATCAGTCTGGAGCGTCAGGTACGCATCGCGGCGGGTTCGCTCGTGTTGATCGGTGTCGTGCTCGGCTGGTTGGTGCATCGCGATTTCTTCGGCCTGTCGGCCTTCGTCGGCGCGGGGTTGGTTTTCGCCGGCATCACGGATTTCTGCGGCATGGGGCTGCTGCTGGCCAAACTGCCCTGGAACACCCGGCCGCCGCCTGGAATCCCATGACCACCCCATTGCTGGAACAGGACGGAGTCGCGCCGGCGTCGCGTCGGGACGCGGTCTGGACGGCGGAACTGGTGGACGATTCGGTGACGGAACTGCTCCGTTCCTACCAGCGGGTCGGCGGGTTGAACAACCGCGATGCCCACAACATGCCGTCGAAGCGCGCGGTTGGCCAGATCTGCGAGGACCTGCTGCAAATTATTTTTCCGGGGTTCCATGATGAGGATGCGGTGCAGCACAATACCCTCGAGGAATTGACGGCGGCGCGATTGTCCGGCGTCATCAAACGGCTGACGGATCAGGTGCGCAAAGCCGTCCGCATCGGCAATCCGCACAAGCCGACCGGACGGACCCCGCCGATCATTCGCAAGTTTTGCCAGGCCCTGCCGGAGGTGCGCGAGCTCCTGCGCACGGACATTGAAGCCGCCTTCGAAGGCGATCCCGCCACGTTGCATCGCGAGGAAGTCATCCTGTCGTACCCGTTCATCGAAGCCATTGCGATTCAGCGGCTGGCGCACCGGCTCTATCATTATGGCGCACCCGTGGTACCCCGCATGATGACCGAGTGGGCCCACGGCCGCACGGGCATTGACATCCATCCGGGGGCAAGCATCGGCACGCATTTCTTCATCGACCACGGCACCGGCGTGGTGATCGGCGAAACGTGCGACATCGGCAATCGCGTGAAGCTGTACCACGGAGTGACGCTGGGCGCGCGGAGCTTTGTCAAGGACGAGTCCGGTCAGATTGTCAAAGGCGGCAAACGCCATCCGGATGTGGAAGACAATGTCACGATTTATCCGAATTCGACCATCCTCGGTGGCGCCACGGTCATCGGCGCGAACTCCACCATCGGCGCCAATGTTTTTCTCATGCAGAGCGTGCCGCCGAATTCGTTGGTGGTCTATGAGGAGAAACAACTCATGATTCGCGACAAGACGGCCAGACGGAAAACGGCGGACTTCGACTATTCGATTTAGCGGCCGCGGACGGGAAATCAAAATGAGCGATGCCCGCCATCACGGAGCCGCCGGAAGCCGCCATTGACCCGGTTGCACCGGCAGTCCGAAATCAAACCGGCTCGCCGGTTTTTTGGCCAGCGCACGGTTGAAGAAACACAACCTTGGTCTTAACGATCCCTGGAGCCGACATTTCAGCCGTTGGACATCAGCAAGGTCGGCCTCGCCACCGATGGGGTCGCGGCACTATAGGACGTTTTCACAAGAGCATCCGAAACCGTGGATTTCCGATTTAGGAGCGCGAGCTTCCTTCGGATCTATCAGTGGGACAAAGAGATAAAATTATTCAAAAACCTGTTGACAATTTCCGTGTTTGGCTCAAAATAACGATGTGAATGGTCGTTAATCGAAGTGCATTCTTGAAATCAGGAATCACTTCCGATAATTAATTGACGATTGTTGGTCGGATATAAGCGAAAAAATCTTTTTATTTGTATTTAATGACGACAATACAAGTCGTTATTAAGGGTTGAAGAATAATTGATGATTGAAATATGAGTGCGACAAAACCGGATTCAATATATCAGGCGGGCGATCGGGGCGAATGGCTCGAGATCGTCCGGCAGCATGTGGCGTCACTGCGTTATGGCGTGGTGCAAATTGTCGTCCACGATTCGCAGGTCACACAGGTGGAAAAGACCGAACGCACGCGGTTCGATCCACCGCGGTCGCAAAAAAATTCGCCGGGCTGAAAATTGGAACCAGATCACTGAACCAAACAAAAACCAAAAAAGACGCTCACCGGTCTACGGCGGCGCAAATCAAAATGAAACCAAAACAAAAATCGAAACTGAACCGAATCCTGCCGGCCATCCTGCTTGGGGCGCCGGCCGTCTTTTCCTTTTTAATTGCTGCTCATGGCGAGACCACCAACTCGGTCGACGCCGCGGCGGTTCAAGTTCCCGCCAATGAGGCAACGGTCGCCGATACCAATTCCGCGGCCGTCAGCCCTGCGGAGGCCGCAGAAATAGAAACCTTGAAGGGGCAGGTTGAGGACCTTGATCAAAAGATACGGATCCTCGACCGTCATCGCGAGTTGGACAAGGACGATGCCACCGCGGCGGCGAAAACGCAGCCGATCCTAAAGCTCGACGCCAGCGGTTTCACGTTCAGCTCGGCGGATACGAACTTCGCCATCAGCCTGCACGGGTTGATCCAGTTGGACAGCCGGACATTTTTCTCCGACCACAACCTGATAAACAACGCGTTCCTGTTGCGCCGGGCGCGTCCGATCATCAGCGGCACGGTTTTCCATGATTATGATTTCAACTTCACGCCGGATTTCGGGGGCAACAACGGGGCGCAAATTCTGGACGCCTACATCAATTATCGCAACCGCCCCGAATTGCAGGTGGAGGCGGGCAAATTCAAGTCGCCGGTTGGTCTGGAGGCGCTGCAATCGGACCCCTATTGCTCCTTCAATGAGCGGTCGTTGGTGACGGATTTGGTGCCGAACCGCGATCTGGGCGTGGAATTGCACGGCGACCTGTTTGGCGGGGCAATCAGCTACGCTGCCGGCATTTTTAACGGGGTATCGGATTACAACGGCGCGACGGTGAATACGGATGCCGACAATGACAAGGCCTTTGCCGGACGCATTTTTCTCCAGCCGTGGAAGACCACGGGTGTGAATGCGTTGAAGGGATTGGGCGCGGGCGTGGGCGGCAGTTTTGAATCCGACCGCAACCTCGCCGCCGGGTTGACGCCGGGCTACACCACGGACGGCCAGCAGAAATTTTTCACCTATGCCGCCGGAGTGGTGGCCAATGGCCAGCATTGGAGGGTTTCGCCACAGGGCTATTATTATTTCGGACCGCTGGGAATTTTAGGCGAATATGTCATTTCCGATCAGGAAGTCAGCCGCACAGTGGCACCGCTGGGTATCGCCGACCTGCGGAACACCGCCTGGGAGATTTCTGCCGGCTGGGTGTTGACGGGCGAGGACGCTTCCTATACCGGCGTGACGCCGCGGCATCCGTTTGACCCGCGCACCGGGCATTGGGGTGCGTGGCAGGTGGTGGGGCGGTTTGAGGAGTTGAATGTGGATCGCAATGCCTTTTCGGCAACGCTGCCTTTCGCCTTGTCGACGGCTTCCGCCTCCTCGGCTCGTGCCTGGGCGGTCGGGCTTAACTGGTATCTGAACCGAAACATCCGGCTGAACACCAGTTTTTCGCGCACGCTGTTCTCCGGCTACAACGGCGCCACCCCGGCGGTGCCGGCCCAGGCGGAAAACGTCCTGTTCACCCGGATCCAACTGGCCTTTTAACCGTCCACAATTTTAAAATAGAATCCCATGAAAACAGTTCTAAAAATTCTGCTCCCGCTGGTTGTTACCCTCGCCGTCACGGCGGGCGCGAAGGAAGTCACACTGCTCAATGTTTCCTACGATCCGACGCGCGAGTTGTATCAGGAATACAACACCGCCTTCGTGAAGTATTGGAAGGCCAGGACCGGGGATGACGTGGTGATCTCCCAATCGCATGGCGGGTCCGGCAAACAGGCGCAATCCGTGATCAATGGCCTGGAGGCGGACGTGGTCACCCTGGCGCTGGCGTATGACATCGATGCCATTTCCCAAAAGGCGGATTTGTTGTCCGCCGACTGGCAAAAACGTCTGCCGGACAACAGCACGCCCTACACCTCGACCATTGTGTTTCTGGTCCGGAAGGGAAATCCGAAGCACATCAAGGATTGGGACGACGTGATCCGACCGGGTGTCAGCGTCGTGGTGCCGAATCCGAAAACCTCCGGCGGGGCGCGCTGGGCGTATCTGGCGGCGTATGCGTATGCGCTGGAAAAATATGGCCATGACGACGCGAAGGCACGGGATTTTGTGAAGCAACTTTACAAAAACGTGCCGGTGCTGGATTCCGGCGCGCGCGGTTCCACGGTCACCTTTGCCCAACGCGGCATTGGCGACGTGTTGCTCGCGTGGGAAAACGAGGCGCACCTGGCGCTCAAGGAATTTGGCGCGGACCAGTTTGAAATTGTCACGCCGTCGCTGAGCATTCTGGCCGAACCGCCGGTGGCCGTCGTGGACAAGGTGGCCAAACGACATGGGACGCTGGCCGTGGCCAGGGGTTATCTGGATTATCTCTACTCGGATGAAGGCCAGGAAATCGCGGCGAAAAATTTCTATCGTCCGCGCAACCAGGCCATTGCTGCAAAGTATGCTGCGAATTTCAGCCAGTTGAAACTGGTCACGCTGGACCAGGAATTCGGCAGCTGGACCAAGGCCCAGGCAACTCATTTCGCCGATGGCGGCGTTTTCGACCAGATTTACCAGCCATGACGGATGGATGGGGGCAATGACCGCCCGCACGCCGGGTCGTTGCCCTCGCCAACCAACCAAAACCAAAAGACAAAAACCAATGCCCACCACCGTAACTCAACCTGATGCCGTCACCCGGTCGCCGGCGTTCCGGCGTTCCCTCGCCGATTTGCTCGCGCCACTGGAAAAAATCGCCGCGCATTCGTCGAATCTGGTCGCCAATCACGACGCGCGATTTGAGGTCCAGGGCGAAACCTACGACTTGCCGCGGTATTTGTTTGTCGGCCCCGGGGGCGGGGACACGCCGATTCGGGTCGGGATTTTCGCCGGTGTCCACGGCGACGAACCGGAAGGCACGTACGCCGTCGTCCAATTTTTGAAATTGCTCGAAGCCAGGCCGGAACTGGCCGCCGGCTATTGCCTGTCGTTTTATCCGGTTTGCAATCCCACGGGCCTGGAAGACGGCACGCGCCACTCGCGCCGGGGAAAGGATTTGAACCGCGAGTTCTGGAAAAATTCCACCGAGCCGGAGGTTCAACTCCTGCAGGCGGAACTGGTTTCGCGCTCCCTGCACGGCATTATTTCGTTGCATACCGACGACACCAGCGACGGTTTTTACGGCATTGTGCGCGGCGCCACGCTGACGAAGCATTTGATTGAGCCGGCGTTGCAGGCCGCCGAGAAATTTCTGCCGCGGGACGAACGCCCGGTCATTGACGGCTACGAAGCGCGTCACGGTGTCATCCGCGACGCTTACGACGGCGTGTTAAGCGCGCCGCCGAAAGTGCGTCCGCGTCCGTTTGAAATCATTTTGGAGACACCCCAGACGCCGCCGGCCTATCTGAAGGAGTTCGCCTTGGTCGCCGCGCTGAAGACCGTTTTGACCGAATACCGCAAATTCATCGCTTACGCACCAAACCTGTAAAATAAATCTATGAGCAAAATCTACAATGACATCACTGAAACCATCGGCAACACTCCGCTCGTGCGGCTGAACCGCACGGCGAAAAAACACGGCGCGGTCGCCGAGGTGTTGCTCAAACTCGAATTCTTCAATCCGCTGTCCAGCGTGAAGGACCGCATCGGCATTGCCTTGATTGACGCCGGACTGAAAGCCGGAACGATCAACCAGGACACCGTGATCATCGAGCCGACCAGCGGTAACACCGGCATTGCGCTCGCGTTTGTCGCGGCGGCCAAGGGATTAAAATTGATCCTGACCATGCCCGAGACGATGAGCTTGGAACGCCGCAAGCTGCTGAAAATTCTTGGGGCGAAGCTCGTGCTCACCGAAGGCGCCAAAGGCATGAAAGGCGCGATTGCCCGGGCCGAGGAACTGAGCAAACAAATCCCCAACAGCTTCATTCCCCAGCAGTTTTCCAATCCGGCCAATCCGGAAATTCATCGCAAAACCACCGCCGAGGAAATCTGGCGCGACACCGACGGCAAGGTGGACTTCATTGTCGCCGGCGTTGGCACCGGCGGCACCATCACCGGCGTTGCGGAAGTCATCAAAAAACGCAAGCCGTCGTTCAAGGCGATTGCCGTCGAACCGGCCAAATCGCCCGTCATTTCCGGCGGCGCACCCGGCCCGCATAAATTGCAGGGCATCGGCGCGGGCTTCATTCCCGGCAACCTCAATGTGAAAATCGTGGATGAAACCATCCAGGTGAACGAGGACGATTCCGGCCCGATTTCAAAGGAAGTGAACCGGCTGGACGGGATTCCGGTCGGCATTTCCAGCGGCGCGGCGATCTGGGCGGCGTTACAGGTGGCGAAACGCCCGGAGAACAAGGGCAAAACCATCGTGGCCATCGTGCCGTCCTCGGCCGAGCGCTACCTGTCCGCGTGGTTGTTCGCGGATGTGGACGTCAATTCCGACACTCTGGCTGAATTGATTCCCGCGACCGCCTGAAGAATTCTTTCGCAACCTTTTGACAACGGTCATACCGCTGGGAAATAATTCGACCTGCATGGCACCCAAGAAAAACAGCGTGCTGCCGGGCTTTCGTTTGACGCTCGGCTACACGCTGCTTTATTTGAGTCTGATTGTCCTCATACCGCTGGCGGCGACGTTTGTGAAGAGCAGCGAGCTTTCATGGGCGCAATTCTCGCACACGGTCTTTTCGCCGCAGGCGCTCGCGGCCTATCGCCTGAGCTTCGGCGCGTCGCTTTTCGCCGCGGCCGTGAACGCCGTTTTTGGATTCATCGTCGCGTGGGTTCTCGTGCGGTACGATTTTTTTGGAAAAAGAATTGTGGACGCGCTCGTGGATCTGCCGTTTGCGCTGCCGACCGCGGTCGCGGGCATCACCCTGGCGACGCTGTATGCGCCGAACGGCTGGATCGGGGAATGGCTCACCCCGCTCGGCATCAAGGTTTCCTATACCCGGCTGGGCATTTTTGTCGCGCTGACGTTCATCGGCCTGCCGTTTATTGTCCGCACGGTGCAGCCCGTGCTGGCCGACCTGGATTCGGAAATTGAGGAGGCCGCGACGAGCCTGGGGGCGAATCGCTGGCAGACGTTCTGGCGGGTGATTTTTCCCATGTTGAGTCCGGCGCTGCTCACGGGCTTTGCGCTCGCGTTTGCCCGCGCGCTGGGCGAATACGGTTCGGTGGTATTCATTTCCAGCAACATTCCGATGAAAACCCAGATTGTTCCGCTCCTCATCATGAGCGAACTGGACGGATTTCAGTACGCGCGGGCGACCGCGCTGGCGGTCGTGATGCTCGTCATTTCGTTCCTGCTGCTGCTGGCCGTCAACTTGTTGCAATGGTGGAGCAATCGTTACAACACCAACAACCTGGCATGACGGACGACGCCAAAATCAACGCCCCGCGACGTATCAGCGAACCGCCATGGGTGCGGCGTCTGCTCATCGCCCTTGCGCTGGCATTTATCACCCTGTTTCTGATCGTGCCGCTCCTTTCCGTTTTTACCGAGGCCCTGAGACAGGGCTTCGGTTTTTATTTCCAGACGCTGCGCGACCCGATGACGATAAGCGCGATCCAATTGACCCTGATCGCCGCCGCCATTTCCGTCCCCCTTAACTGCCTGTTCGGGGTCGCCGCGGCCTGGACCATCGCCAAGTTCGATTTTCCGGGAAAAAACATCCTGCTGACGCTGATTGACCTGCCATTCTCCATTTCGCCCGTGATTTCAGGAATGATCTATGTTCTCATCTTCGGCGCGCAGGGCTGGTTCGGTCCCTGGCTGATCGAACACAACATCCGGATCATTTTTGCCGTGCCGGGCATTGTGCTGGCGACCCTGTTTGTCACGTTTCCGTTCGTGGCGCGCGAATTGATTCCGCTGATGCAGGCCCAGGGCCGGACGGAGGAGGAGGCCGCGCGTGTGCTGGGCGCGAGCGGCTGGCAGACGTTCTGGCGCGTGACGTTGCCGAACATCAAATGGGGTCTGCTGTACGGGGTGATTTTGTGCAACGCGCGCGCCATGGGCGAATTCGGCGCGGTCTCGGTGGTCAGCGGCCACATTCAGGGCAAGACGAACACGATTCCATTGCATGTGCAAATTTTGTACGAGGGAAATAATTTCACCGGCGCGTTCGCCGTGGCGTCATTGCTGACGTTTCTGGCGCTGGTCACCCTTCTGCTGAAAACGTGGGTCGAATATAAGAACACCGCGCTGCGCGGGACGGCTTTTACGCCGGTGCCCCTGGAAAAAAGGTCAATCTAAAAACCAGCATGAGCGTTGAGGTAAAAAACGTCACAAAAAAATTCGGCGACTTCATCGCGCTCGACCGCGTGAATCTCAAGGTCGAGTCCGGCGAACTCGTCGCCCTGCTCGGGCCGTCCGGTTCGGGCAAGACCTCCCTGCTGCGCGTCATTGCCGGGCTGGAATTTCCCGACACGAGCGACGCGCAGGTTTTGTATTATGGCGAGGACGTGACGGCCATTCCCGCGAACCAGCGCAAGGCCGGTTTTGCGTTTCAACATTACGCGCTGTTCCGCCACCTGAGTGTTTTCGAAAACATCGCCTTCGGCCTGCGGGTGCGCCCGAAAACCACGCGGCCCAGCGAGGAACAAATCCGCACCCGGGTTGGCGAACTGCTGAAATTGATTCAACTCGAACCGCTCGCCAAACGGTTCCCCTCGCAACTGTCCGGCGGCCAGCGGCAACGCGTCGCGCTCGCCCGCGCGCTCGCGGTCGAGCCGAAAGTGCTGCTGCTCGACGAACCGTTTGGCGCGCTCGACGCCAAGGTCCGCAAGGAGCTGCGCCGCTGGCTGCGGAAGCTGCATGATGAGATTCACATCACGACCCTTTTCGTCACGCACGACCAGGAGGAGGCGCTCGAGGTGGCCGATCGCGTGGCCATTTTGCGCGATGGCCGGATCGAGCAAATCGGCACGCCGGAGGAAATTTACGACCACCCGGCCTCGCCGTTCGTTTACGATTTTCTCGGCAACGTGAATTTGTTCAGCGGCCGGGTCCGCGAAGGGACGGTCATCATTGGCGAAACCGAGTTCGCCGTGCAGGAAACCGCGGGGGAAACCGACACGGACGCCGTCGCGTTTGTGCGGCCGCATGACATTCGCATCACGCGCGAGGCGGGCGGCCAGAAAACCTTTCCGGCGCGCATCCTCCGCTGCAATGCCGCGGGGCCGGTGGCGAATCTGGAACTGGAACGGCTCGATGGCGGCGGTTTGTTCGCCGCCCAGTTGAGCAAGGAGGAATTTCAACAGTTGCAGCCGAAGGCCGGCGAACAGGTTTTTGTGGAATTGAAGAACGTGAAGGTTTTCTCCGAGGACTTTTCGATTTGAACCGGCCGGGCGCCGGCCAAACCGAGTTCTTCGCTTGCCCACCATCCGCGGCCATGCTAGAAGCCTTGGCGGGATTATTCCCTGGGTGCTCAATGAGCTGTCTTCCGAGGGGTTCTGATTTTTAACAATTGCAAAAATATATGAATGGAAACTTTTCCTATGAACGGCCCGGTTTTTTTCACCGTCCGGTCCGGCCAACCCCACCGGTTGCCCGGCGCGCGGGCAAATCTTTTGAATTTATCAAGTGCTTGAGCGTGCTGGGAATGTTGTCCGGGGTTTCCCTTGGCATCGCCGCGGCCGGCCAGCGGACGTTGCTGGATGCGGGCTGGACGTTTCAGCTGGGCGATCCGCCGGACGTGACGGCGAGCGTCACAACCTATCCGGAAATTCCAGATTTGAGCAAACTGGACAATGGCAGCCGGGGAAGTTGGGATCCGCAGGAAATCACCGGGTCGAGTTCGGAAACCTACTTCGAGACCATCCGGCCCGATCCGGTGGCGACGCACGCGGGAGAGAATGTCTCGTATGTCCAGACCAATTACGATGACAGCGGCTGGCAGCCAATCAACCTGCCGCACGACTGGGTGGTGGGGCTGCCTTTCGATCAAAATGCCGCCATGGATCACGGATACAAGGCCGGCATCAGCGGCTGGACCAGTACCAACACGATTGCCTGGTATCGCCACACATTCACGTTGCCGGCCAATGCCGCCGGCCAGTCGCTGTCGCTGGATTTTGACGGCGTTTACCGCAACTGTCTGGTCTGGTTGAACGGCCATATTCTGGGCCGCAATGTCAGTGGTTACGTGGGTTTCTCCTTTGACGTGACGCCCTTCATCAATCCTGGCGGCACCAACGTGCTGGTGGTGCGGGTGGATGCCAGCCGGTTTGAAGGCTGGTTTTACGAAGGAGCCGGCATCTATCGCCACGTCTGGCTGACGTCAGCCAATCCGGTGCACGTGGCGCACTGGGGCACGTTCGTGGCCACCAGTTCCCTGGCGGGTTCCAACGCGACCGTTACCGTGCAGACCACGGTGACCAATCAAAGCGGAGTGACGACCACGAACGGCAGTTTGACCTCGACGATTTTCGACGCCAATTACAACGCGGAGGCGACGGCGGTGGCTTCAAATCTGACGCTGGCTGCAGGCCAGGCCTTGGTGGTGACCCAAACACTGGCGGTGTCGAATGCCAGCCTCTGGTCGTTGCAGACGCCGTATCTTTATAATCTGGTTTCCACCGTCAACAACCAGAACGCGATGGCCGACGTTAACACCACGCCCTTCGGCATCCGCACCGTGCGGTTCGATCCCACCAACGGAGTGTTCATCAACGGGCAGCACGTGGAGATTCAGGGCATGTGCAATCATCAGGACATGGCCGGCGTGGGTTCGGCCCTGCCGGATCGCCTCCAGTACTTTCGCGTGGAACGGCTCAAGCAAATGGGGGTGAATGCCATCCGCACCTCGCACAATGCGCCGACCCCGGAATTGCTCAACGCCTGCGACCAGTTAGGCGTGCTGGTGCTGGATGAAAACCGCCGCCTGGGGACCAACGCCGAACCCATGGGCGAGCTGCAACGCCAGATTCTTCGCGACCGGAATCATCCCAGCGTTTTTGCCTGGTCGCTGTGCAATGAGGAATGGGACCTGCAAACCAGCCCCACCGGCCAGGTCATCATCGCGGCGATGCAGAGCCTGGTGCATTCGCTGGATTCAACGCGGCTGTGCACGGCGGCCATCAATAATGGTTCGCTGGGCGGGGCGGGCTTCACGGCGGTCCTGGATGTGCAGGGTCTCAACTACAATATCGCCTACGCGCTCGACAACTATCACCCCGGCAACCCGAACTCGCCCATCATCGGCACGGAAGTGGCCAGCACCGTGACCACGCGCGGCATTTACAGCAATGACACCGTCAACGGTTATGTGGCCTCCTACGACTTCATCACCACTGCGGTATCCCCGGGTTTCTTCAACCCGGTGACCTGGGGTGAGACGGCGGAATACTGGTGGCAAACCTACGCCGCCCGGCCTTGGGCTTCCGGTGGATTTTGCTGGACCGGCTTTGATTATCGCGGCGAACCGACTCCGTATAAATGGCCCTGCATCAACTCGCATTTCGGCATCATGGACATGTGCGGGTTCCCGAAGGATTTGTTCTACTATTATCAAGCCAACTGGACGCTCAAACCCGTGTTGCACGTGTTTCCGCACTGGAACTGGACCACGCCCGGCCAGCCCATCAAGGTCTGGGCCTATGGCAATTGCCAGGCGGTGGAATTGTTCGTCAATGGCGTCAGCCAGGGACGGCAGGCGCTCAACGTTCAAAGTCACGTCGCGTGGAATGTGCCCTACGCACCGGGAACCCTCCAGGCCATCGGTTATAACAACGATGTGGCCGTGTTGACCAACACGATTACGACCACCGGGACGCCGGCGGCCATCGCGCTCCGGCCGGATCGCAGCACGATCCTCGCGGATGGCCGGGATGTGTCGGTGGTGGCGGTGGAAGTATTGGACGCGCAGGGCAACGTGGTGCCGACGGCAACCAACAACATCAGCTTTTCCATCAGCGGCGGCGGCGCCATCATCGGGGTGGGCAACGGCGATCCCAGTTCGCACGAACCGGACCACGCCAGCCAGCGTTCCGCATTCAACGGTCTGGCCGAAGTCATTGTCCAGTCCACCAACCAGCCCGGCTCCATTGTGCTGACAGCGAGTTCAGCCGGTTTGACCTCGACCAATATTACCATCACGGAGGCCGCCAGCCTGCCTGCGCCGGCTGCTCCCGTTGGTTTGGTTGCCCTCGCGGGCAGCGGTCAGGTCGCTGTCAGTTGGGACGTGGTTCCCGGTGCGGTCACCTACAATGTGAAACGAGCCACCAGTAGTGGCGGCCCTTACAATGTGATTGCTGCCAATACGGGGGCCATCGGTTTTACGGACACCACCGTCAATAATACGATCACCTATTACTATGTGGTGACCGCCGTGAACGCGAGCGGAGAGAGTGTGAACTCCATTGAGGTCAACGCGACACCGCGTCTCCCCCCGCCTTCGGGACTGAAAGTCATTTCGTCGCAATGACTCAGGCGTAAATCGAAAATCAGAAATGAAGCTGGCCCGTCTGCGCTGCGCTGCGACGCGGCATGTTCGCCTCCGGCGAAAATGGGGTGGTCGACGGGATTCGAACCCGCAACAACAAGCTCCACAAGCTTGGACTCTACCATTGAGCTACGACCACCAGCCGGTCGGTAAAGACTAGGTTTTCAACCGCCGCGCGTCAAGTTTGGGAGTGTCGCGCGAAGGCCGCGAAGGAATCGAAGAAGAAATTTTTCCTTCGCCCACTTTGCGGTCTTCGCGCGAAATCACTTTGTTCCTTCATTGCCAATGCCGTCCGCCCGTTCTAAAATTTTATTGTTCATGGCGGAATATAAAGTCCAGTTCGAGGTCTTTGAAGGCCCGCTCGATTTGCTCCTTTATCTCATCAAAAAGGAGGAGGTGGACATTTACGAGGTCAACCTCACCAAGCTGGCCACCCAGTTCATCGAATACATCGACCTGATGCGGCAATTCGACCTCGAGATCGCCGGCGAATTTCTCGTCATGGCCTCGACGCTCATGTACATCAAGAGCCGCGAACTGCTGCCCGTGGACCAGCAGGTGGCCGTCGAAGGCGACGACGAAGGCGCCGACCCGCGCTGGGAGCTCATCCGGCAGCTCGTCGAATACAAGAAATTCAAGGATGCCGCCTCGCAGCTGCAAACGCTCGAAGCCCGCCAGGAAAATGTCTTTCCGCGGCTGCCCGCCAAACTGGAATTCGATAGCACCGCGCCGCCGCCCAAACCGGACGTTTCCATCTTTGACCTGCTCAACGCCGTCAATGCCGTCCTCAAACGGTTCGAGAAGCGCGACGATGCCCGTGACATTTTTGAGGACAAATGGACCGTCAGCGAGAAAATCGAGTTCATCCTCAAGGTGATTGCCGAACGCGGCTCCGTGCGCTTTGCCGAATTGTTCGAAAGCGCCGCCAGCCGTTCCGAGGTCGTCTGCACCTTTCTGGCGCTGCTGGAATTGATCCGCCTGAAACAACTCGTCTGCGTGCAACCCGAAGCCTTCGCCGAAATCGAAATCCGCCGGGTGGAAACCGCACCCACTGTTGCCGCTGGAACGCCTGAAACCAATTCACCGCAATAGAATATGAGGGGTTTAATTATAACAGGTGAAATTTTTGTGTTATTAGGACTTATTGGTTTCTTTTTTCCTGCTTTCTTTCACCGAGGCGCAAATTTAACCCAAGCATCTATTGATCGTAACAGACTTTCTAACAAAATATTCGCCGTTTGTCTGATTGTAATTGGGGTTTCCCTGTTACTATTTAAGATTTTGAAATATGGAACTTAAATTTATTCTCGAATCTCTTTTGTTCTCCGCGCAAAAACCGCTGAGCGTAAAGGAACTGCGCGACGTGTTCGCCGCGGCTGCCGAAGCCGAGGATGCCGATGCCACCGCCAAGTCGCTCGCCAAAGTTCGGGACAGCGAATTGACCGCCGCGCTGGAGCAGCTCTCCGGCGAGCATGAGGCTGCCGCGCGCAGTTACCGGCTCGCGTGCGTCGCGGGCGCGTGGCAATTCGTCACGCAACCCGAATACGCGCCGTGGCTCAAGGCCTTGGTCGGCCAGAAAATCCGGCCGCCGCGCTTGTCGCAGCCTGCGCTGGAAACGCTGGCCATCATCGCTTATCGCCAGCCCGTCACGCGCGCGGAGGTGGAGCAGATTCGCGGCGTGAACGTGGACGGCGTGATGCAGACGCTCATGGAACGCGGTCTGGTGGAGGCTGTCGGCCGCGCCGAGGTGGTGGGCCGCCCGCCGACCTACGGCACCACGGCATTGTTCCTCGAATACTTTGGTTTGAGCGGCCTGGGAGATTTGCCCGCCGCGGACGAACTCCGACGCATTGTTGTCGAAAAACCGCCGGCACCCGTCACGATCGAACCCGGCCTGGCCACCGTCCCGCCAGAGCAACTGGCGTTGCATGCCAACATCCCGAAACCGGACGAAGGTGGAAAAGAAGTGGCAAAGGCGGAAACTTCAGAGCCGGGCGCTTGACCAAGTCCGGAGTGGTTTTAATTTCGCGTATTTGGCGTATTTCGCGGTTTCACCGGCTTTGACTTGCGTTCGTATTCCGTTACGCGCCGGAGAAGGGCATGGTTTGCCAAAAATAAATCCGGCTGGAATGCGCGCTCTGAAACGTTGCAGTCATGTTGCTTCCCGGCCGAACGCATGGGTGGAAGCGAATGCCAAATCATACCGACCTGCGTTCAAGATGCCACAAATCGGGGGGAGGCGTAGTGCCGTAATTTGGACTGCGCAGACATGTCTGCGCTTTGAAACGACGCGACATGTCGCGTCGAGGAAAGCGGCGACATGTCACCGCACCCCAAATTTGTCGCGCTTTGAAGGCAAATCAGTATCAGCCCACGGGAGGTTTGGATAAGACTACTTCGACCGGAAACAATCTTCGACAAAATCAGGTAGTGTCCCAATTGGGTGGTAGGGACATCGCGCTGCGATGTCCTCGCCCGCGTAGCAGCGGGCGAAATGAATAACATCCCCCACCCAAATTCCATATCCCATACCAAGCGCCGCTGAATGTGGCGCGGACGGCGCAGCGCGCCGTCCCTACCTGGTTAGGACACCACCCAAAATCAATTTGAGCTGACGGCCGTCTGTTGCAGGCGCGCGATGTCCTGGAGCACCAAAGGGTCGGTGGGAGCGCTGCTGCTGTAAAAGTAGGTCGAGTTCAGGCTGGGGCGCGCACTCCGCCATTTCCAGTATTCTCCGTGCCCGTCGGCGAACGAAAGCGTCGCCCCGTTCTGATGCGACCAGGTCGGAGTGTTCAACCAGTTGTTGATCGTGGTCGAATAAAGAAAATGCCCGTCGTCAATCGTTGAATCGTCTTCTTCCAGAAAGGTGAGCGACTTGGACGGACTCCGGATTTGACTCACTTGGTATACTGGCTGGACCCCATAATTCGTATTCGCTGGCGGCCCGGCCATATAACCACTCAAGGAATAAGTGCGTAACATCGGGACGGTCGTGGCCAAAACCGGGCTGTGATTGGCTGGACACCGGTAGCATTGGATATTCCTCACATACGGGTAAATCGAGCCGGCGGTGAGGGTCGTGGTGTTCGTGTCCAGATCGGCATTGCCGATGACCCACGAGTTGGAGGTGCTTTCAGACACGGTCGGCGCACGGAAATCCACGTCATTGAGCGCCAGAACGCCCTTCTTATCGTCGGCGTACATTTGCCAGCCCAGATCAAGCTGCTTTTGATTGTTCAAGCAACTGATCCGCAGGGCTCTTTCCCTGGCCTTGGACAGCACCGGCAACAACATCGCCGCCAGAATCGCGATGATGGCAATGACGACCAGTAATTCGATCAGGGTAAATCCCCGCCGGGGACCCAGCCCCGCCCGGTTTCCGTCGCTGCCGACCCATTTCATGATTTTCCGACGGTTGGTGGCCTGCTTCCCAATGTCATTGCCCCGGCAACAGCGTCACCCGGGTTTTTTGGTTGAATTGTGAGGTCATGGTCTGTTGCCGGGTTGTGATTTTCAACGATAGATTCTGTTCGTTATCCGCTTCCACGATCATGCCCTGCGTTGGATCATACCAAAATTCACCCGTAATTGTCCCTTTCGTAATTTCGACGGCCATGCCGGTCGCCGTGGAAACGCTTTTGGTCGAAATACTGCCCTCGGCTTCAACGCGCGCGCAATTGCGGTCGCCATGCTGCTCCCAATTCTTAAATGTATATTTCAGGTTCACCGTCAAAACGCCGATGAAGGTGGATACATCCTTGTTCAACGTCCAATCATCGCCAATCGCCACCCGGTGGTCCGGCATGGCATCGGCGAATGAACCATATTGCTTGAAGGCGTCGGCGTTAATCATTTGGTTTAATATGGCCTGGTTCTGCGGCTGTCCGCTCGCAGCAATGTGGCTCTTCAATTCGTCCACCCCTTCCACTCTTTCAACTTTGCCATTCGCGTCGGTAAAATACTGAATGCGCGCGCCAATCATCGCGCGCATGATCGGTGCGGCCGGATTGTTGCCATCCTGGTCCGAACTTTGGGCGGAATTGAAACTTATCACGTTGTGGTCGCCTTGGGCCATATCCATCGTTTCGCTGTCAAATTTCAGTTGCAGTTGCCAGCCGCCATTGTCCAGCGGCTTCACCGCGGAAAAGTCAAAATCCTGGCCGATGTTCATTTTTTGAACAAAGGGCTGCGGCTGACCCGGCACATCCGTTTTGGTGATTTGATCCATTTGCATGTGCATGGGGTAGTCCTTGCCGACCGCCCATTTGATTTTCATTTCCAACGATTGATCGGATGTAGCGGTGGCCGTGGCGGACGCGGCCGTGGCGGACCCGGCGCTGTTCCCGGATTGGGTCGCCGCATTTTTAGATTTTGAACAGCCGGATAACCACAGGCAGCCGGCCACGGCACAGAGTGGAAGCAGGATAAGCAGTTTTTTCATGGGATTTGATAGGTCGTTTTGATGATTCATTGAACCATTCGCCAATGCGATGTTGGAACGATTGTCTTCGATTCAGAAATCTTCTCCAACCTGTTCAATAATGTCCGGTCGAACCCAAAAGGTAACAAGAAAACCAAAGATTTTGGCCGGAAATTCATGGTGTCCGGCTCAATAACGCGCCGAAAATCAAAAATTGTCCAGCGTAAAGTCATGGTTATGATGCAAGTCCGGCGTCCAACCGACACGCGCACGCCGCTCGCTTCGGCCACCTTCTCATCGGATGAGAGAAGGAATATGTTTTGTTGGAGGTTTACCCGAGGTGGCTCGGTACTCGCGACGTTGGCCTGAATGATTCAATTCCTTCGGGGTTGCGGCCCATGAAACAGGTTTGATTCTTCCTTTTTAATTATGCATTCTTCTTGGGCTGTGAACATTCCCAAACATCGCCAGGCAATTGACAAGCTGGATGCGCACATCGTCCGGCTGCTCAACGAGCGCACCCGGCACGTGCTGGCCATCGGCACCATGAAGCTCAAGGCCGGCGAGGAGATTTATGCGCCGCACCGCGAACGCGCCGTGCTGCAACGCATCTGCCAGTTGAACCAGGGACCGGTGACCGACGAGCAGTTGCGCGCGATTTACCGCGAAATCATGTCCAGCGCGCTGGCGCTCGAGAAGACGATGATCATCGCGTATTTCGGGCCGGAAGCGACCTTCACGCATCAGGCGGCCATCCGCAAATTCGGCGCCAGCCTGCGTTATTCGCCGCAGAAAACCATTGCCGACGTGTTCACCGAGGTCAGCAAAAACCGCGCGGATTACGGCGTGGTGCCGGTGGAAAATTCCACCGAAGGCGTCGTCACGCACACGCTCGACATGTTCGTGGACAGCGATTTGAAGATCGTGGCGCAGATTGTTTTGCCGGTGCAGCAATGTCTGATGGTCCCGCGCGGCGGAACGCGGGCACGCATCAAAAAGCTGTTTGTGCATCCGCAATCGCTCGCGCAATGCCGCGGCTGGATTCAAAATCATCTGCCGCGCGTGGAAATCATTGAGACGTCGTCGAACGCCCGTTCCGCGGAACTGGCGGCGAAGGACAAAAACGCGGCGGCGATTGCCGGAATTCTGGCCGCTGAAAAATACGGCTTGGACGTGCTGGAACAGGACATCCAGGACAACGCCGCGAATGCGACGCGGTTCCTGGTGCTGGGCCGGCAATGCAGTCCGCCCACCGGCCAGGACCGCACGAGCCTGCTGGTCAGCGTGGCGGACAAGGCCGGCGCATTGCATGAGGCGATTGCGGCGTTCCGCCGTTTTAAAATCAACCTGACCAAGATTGAATCGCGTCCGAGCAAGCGGAAGGCGTGGGAATATTTCTTCTTCATTGATTGCGACGGGCACGCGCAGGATCGCAAGGTGGCCAAGGCCATTCACCTGCTCGGCGCGCACTGCAATTTCATCAAAGTCCTCGGCTCCTATCCGAACACGGAGTGAAGCCACGGCAAGGATGTGGCGGCGGTTACAGACCGCCACCACCGTGGAACTGGAAAGCCATCCGGGCTGACCGGCAAGGGGTTTGATCAGTCAAACCGGCGATTCCGCGGCCCTTTCATTAAATCTCTGGAGCGCCGGCATCCTGCCGGCTTGCGCATTACGAAAAAAACTTGCCGGCGTGTTTCAGGGGTGCGACGAACCGGTCGTGGCGGCCACCGGAGCAGGGCACTGCGCCACCTGCGTCACGCGATCCGGCTGGTAGATGGTCTGCGGCAGCTGGATGTCTCCGATGAGCGAAAAGTCGCGTGAGGAACTGCCGACCAAAATTCTATATTCGCCCCGCCGGGCGACCCAGCATCGGGTGCCGACCTCGTAATACGCAAAGGCGCTGGCATTGAGCGTGACGGAGACCTTTTGTTTTTCTCCCGGTTGCAGAAAGACTTTCGCGAAACCTTTCAATTCCTTGACCGGCCGGGTCACGGCGGGGTCAATGGGTTGCACGTAAATTTCGGCGACTTCGGCGCCCGCGCGAGCGCCGGTGTTGGCGAGTTCAAATTCAACCGTCACGGGCAGCCCGGACGGTTCATCGCTGCGAATGAAATCAAGATTTGTGTATGTGAAATGGGTGTACGAAAGGCCGTAGCCAAACGGGAACAGCGGTTCAATCGCTTTTGTGTCATACCAGCGGTAACCGACCAGCAGGCCTTCCTTGTAAACCACGGTGCCTTGCTCGCCCGGATAGGCTGCCAGCGCGGCGGCCGGGGAATCGGCCAGGCTTTTGGGAAATGTGCAGGGCAGTTTGCCGGACGGGTTGACGTCGCCAAAAAGCACGCGCGCCAAAGCGTTGCCGCCTTCCAGGCCGGGATACCACGCGTAGAGCAGGGCGGGCACGCGCGACAGCCAGGCCGGGTTCATCTCCACCGCGCCGCCGCCAATGAAAACCACGACCGTCCGGGGATTGGCCTTCACGATTTTCTTGAGCAATTTGTCCTGGCCGGCGGGCAGCACCATGTCTTTCCGGTCGGCGCCTTCGCTGTCGTAACCGACCTTGTGGTTCAGCCCGCCCACGTAAATCACCAGGTCGGCTGATTTCGCGGCGGCAACCGCTGCGTCAGCCAAGGCGGAACTGTCCGCCGCCGTTGCCTTGGTTCCGTCGGGTTTGAGACCGGGTTCGCCCCAGTTTCCGGGCGGATAATAGCCCTGGGCGTAAATGATTTTGGCCTTGCCGCTGACATAATTGCTGATGCCTTCGAGCGCGGTGATTTCGAAAGGCGCCTTGATGAACGCCGAGCCGCCTTCGTGACAGAATTTGGCCGCGGCATTTCCGCCAATGACGGCGAGGGTCTTGACGTGCGCGGCGTCGAGCGGGAGGAAATTGTCATTTTTCAAAAGCACAAAGGATTCCTCGGCGATTTGCTGCGCGGTAGCTTGGTGCGCCGTTGTGCTCAGGGGCGTTTCGGGTTGGGCATTGGTGACGACCGGAGCCGATGGGTCGTGAATCAGATTCAACTTGAACAGGGTATAAAGGTGGTGGCGCACCATCGCGTCGAGGGCGGACACCGGGAATTCGCCGGCCTGCAATCCTTGCTGAAACGAAGCCGCCAGATAATTGCTGTCGTAAGGCGGATGGCTGCCCATTTCGATATCGAGGCCGTTCAACGCGGCCAGATCCATGTGATGCACCGCGCCCCAGTCGGACATGAGGATGCCTTTGAATCCCCAGTCATCCCGGAGAATGTCCTTCAACAGATGCGTGTTTTCGGAGCAATACTGGCCGTTGACCTGATTATAGGCGGACATGACGGACGCGACGTCCGCCTCCTCCACGGCCGCGCGAAACGCCGGCAGATAAATTTCGCGCAAGGTGCGTTCATCGATGATTTCGTTGATGGACCGCCGCTCAAACTCCTGGCTGTTGGCGGCATAATGTTTGACGCAGGAGCCAACGCCCTGGGCCTGCTCGCCTTCGATGTAATTGACGGCGATGCGCGCCGTGAGGAACGGATCTTCGCCCATGTATTCAAAATTGCGGCCGCACAACGGGGTGCGCTGGATGCACACGGCGGGTCCGAGCATGATGTCCTTGCTGCGCACCACGGCTTCCTGGCCGATGACCGTGCCGTAGGCCCTCGCCAGATTGGTGTTCCACGTGGCCGCCAGGCCGAGCGCCCCGGGCATGGCGGTGGCCGCATCATCCGTGTGACTCAAATCCGTGAACAGGTTGGTCACCTCTTCGCGCACCCCCAGCGGGCCGTCATCCATGACCAGTTCGGCAATGCCGAGCCGCGGAACACCGGCGGTGGTGAAATTGCCGTTGGCGTGGACCAGGGAAACCTTTTCTTCCTGGGTGAGACGCGAGAGCAAATCATTCACCCGCGCTTCCACCGGCTGCTGGTCGTCGAGGTACAAAGGATGTTCCTGCGCGCGCGCGACGCCAGAATTTACGGCCAGCACGGCTGGCACCAGCAGGAGCCCAAGGCGAAGTATGGATGTCAATTTCATGGTTTCGTCTGTTTTAATAGCACGGAGACCGGCATTGATTACACAATCTCGAATCATGCTGCCAACAAAAATGCGCTTTGGCCGGCCCGCGGTTCGGGGTTGAAATCAACCGGCGTTCGCCGCATCCTCACCCCGATGAACCATCTGGCCCAGGCTCGCAAGGTTTTCGACATCGAACTCGCCGCCCTCAAAGCCGTGCGCGCCCAGCTCGACACCGCCTTCGCGCGCGCGGTCGAAACCATGGTCGCCGCGTTGAGCCGCCGCGGCAAAATCGTCGTGGTCGGCATCGGCAAATCCGGCAACGTCGGCCAAAAAATCGCCGCCACGTTCACCAGCACCGGCTCGACCAGCGTCGTGCTCAACAGCGTGGACGCGTTGCACGGCGACGTCGGCATCATCAATGACGGCGACGTGATCCTGGCGTTGAGCTATTCCGGCGAGTCGGAGGAACTGCTGAACCTGTTGCCGGCCTTGAAACGGTTTTCCGTCCAGATCATTTCCCTCACCGGCGGCGTGAAATCGTCGCTGGCGCGGCACAGCGACGTGGTCTTGAACGTGAAGGTCTCCAAGGAGGCGTGCCCGTTCAATCTGGCGCCGACGGCCAGCACCACCGCGATGCTCGTGATGGGCGACGCGCTGGCGATGACAGTGTTGCAGGCGCGCGGGTTCAAGCAGAGCGATTTCGCGCGGCTGCATCCCAGCGGCGCGATTGGCCGGGCGATGCTGTTGCGTGTGGGCGACATCATGCGCGCCGGCGAACGCAACGCGGTGGCGAACGAGAACCTGCCGGTCAAGGAAGCCCTGTTGCTGATGACGCACGCCAAATCCGGCAGCCTGAGCGTGGTGAACAAGGGCGGCAAACTCGTCGGCGTGTTCACCGACGGCGATTTCCGCCGGTACATGGCCGCGAACGAAAATCTGCTCGGCCAGCCATTGAAAAAAGTGATGACGCGCCGGCCGATTTGCATCTGCGAAAACGCGCTCGCCGTCGAGGCGCTGAAAATTTTCAACGAACGGAACATTGACGATTTGATTGTGGTGAACGCGAAGCGCGAGCCGGTCGGTCTCGTGGATTCGCAGGATTTGCCGAAATTGAAGCTCATGTGACGGCGCCCGTGAAATCATGAAGTCTTCAAGCCACCGCCCGACCGTCTTGATTTTCATGGGCGTGGCCGGAAGCGGTAAAACGACGGTGGCCGCGTTGTTCGCGGAAAAGACCGGTGCGGCTTTTTGCGAAGGAGACGAGTATCATCCGCCGGAGAACATCGAGAAGATGCGCCGCGGCGTTCCGCTGACGGATGCTGACCGGCAGAAATGGTTGCAGACCTTGCGGGGCATCATCACGCGTGCGCTCGACGAGAGCCGGTTCACCGTCATGACGTGTTCGGCCTTGAAGGCGGCCTATCGCGATTTGCTCAAAGGCGGTGATGCGCGTGTTCAGTTTGTGTATCTCACCGGGCCGCGGGCGGTTCTTGAAGAACGGCTGAAAGCCCGGCGCGGCCATTTTATGCCGCCGGCGCTCTTGGACAGCCAGCTGGCCACCCTGGAACCGCCTTCCGATGCTCTGACTTTCAGTATTGAACAATCTCCCGAAGAAATCGTGACGGCATTGATTCGGAAAATTTCCAATTGAAGATCTTAACCACCAAGACACAAAGGCAGAGTTGCTGAATGAATTTTCAGTTTCAAGTTTTCAGAAAAACAGTCCGTGACCTTTTGCTGAAAACTGAATGCTTGAAACTTCATACACCCTGGCGTTTGGCTTTCGGCAGCAAAAAGGCCAGCCCGGCGGCCACCAACATTCCCACGCCCAGTCCGTTGAAGGGAATCGCGGTGCTGTGATACCGTGTGGCCAGCCAGCCGACGATGAACGGTCCGGCGAATCCGCCAATGTTGCCGATGGCATTTACCAGGCCGATGACCGGGCCCATTACGTTCCGCGGCAGGGTTTCGGTGGGAATCGCCCAGAACGGCGCCAGGGCGGCGAACGGCCCGGGGATGGCCAGGCACATGAACGCGTAGGACAGCCAGAAATCCTGCTGCGACAGCACGCTCGCAATCAGGCTGATGCCGCTGACCGCATAAATCCATGCGACGTGCCCTCGGCGTTCCTGGGTTTTGTCCGAGTGCCAGGAATTGAGCACCATGATGACGGCGGTCACGGCATAAGGCACCGCGAATAGAAAACCATATTGCAGCGGACTGAACTGCCGGTGTTTCAAACCGTCCGTAAAAAAAGTCATGCAACCGTAGGCCTGGGAATTGTGAAGAAAATTCATCACGATCATCACGAGGATTTCCCATCGCGCCAGGCGTTTCCAGAACGGAACGGGTTTCAACGGTTCGAGCTCCGCGGCTTCCCGTTCCAGGGTCGTTTCCAGGAATTCGCGTTCCGCCGGTGAAATCCATTTCGCCTCGCGCGGATGATCGCTGATGAAGAGCCACCAGATCGGGAGCCAGAGGAAGGGCAGGGCGCCTTCCAGCATGAGCATTGTCTGCCAGCCGTAGGCGCCCAGCAACCAGCCGGTGAACGGCGCGGATGCCACCACCGCCAGCGGCTGGCAGAGGTTCCAGAGCGCATTGGCGCGCGCCCGTTCCCGCCGGGGAAACCAATGCGCCAGCAAAACCAGGGTGGCGGGATAAACGCTGCTCTCGGCCACGCCCAGGAAAAAACGCATCACTTCAAATTGCGTGAACGTCTTCGCCAGACCGCAGCCCACGGCGCAGACGCCCCAAAAAATCAGGCACAGACTGATCAGTTTTTTTGCGCTCCAGCGATTGGCCAGGTGGCCGCCCGAGACCTGCAACAGAACGTAGCCCAGAAAAAATATGCCCGCCGCCTGTCCCTTCATCCGGTCATCCATCAACAGGTCCCGCAACATGCTGGAAATTTTCGGGTCCAGCGCCAGGGACACGTTGGTGCGGTCCACGTACGAAATGGTGTACATGATGAGCGCAACCGGGATGATGCGCAGCCAGCGTTGGTGAACCATGAGACAAATGGTGTTGAAATCGGGTTGCCAGCGCCACCCTGAACTTATTGCGGGAGCGATTAAGGATTGGCGGGAGCGGTTTTCAGCTTCAATGCCGCATTCAGGTTGTTTTTCGCCTCGTCGTAGCCCGGGTTTAACCTGATGGCTTCCTGAAACTGGCCAATGGCCTCGTCCCAGCGCCCTTTTTGGCCAAGGATGACGCCCAATTCATCATGTGCCTGGGGGACGTCAGGCTCCAGTTTCAGTCCTTCCTCAAATTCACCGACAGCCTCGTCCAGCCGCCCCTTTGTTTTCAAGACCAGACCCAGGCCGAAATGCCCCTTGGCAGAGTGCGGGTCCAGCCGCACAGCCTGCTGAAATTCATCCAATGCCTGGTCGAGGCGCCCCTGGCTTTGCAGCACCAACCCAAGATTGATATGTGCCGCAGGATAGGCGGGGTTTGTTTTGATGGCTGCCTGAAATTGTCGGATGGCTTCGTCCAGGCGGCCGGTGTTTTCCAACAGCACCCCCAGGCGGTTGCGCGCATCGAAATAATCGGGGTTCAGTTTGATGGCTGCCTGGTATTCGTTGACGGCACCTCCGCCCTCGCCGTGTTCGGCGAGGGCTTCCGCCAGATCGCCGTGCGCATCGGACAACCCTGGGTTCAAGCTCAATGCCAGTTGCAGTACTTGAATCCCTTCCGTCCACCGGCCGGCTTTGCACAAGGCGGCGCCCAAGGTGTCGTACACCGGCGGATAGCTGTATTCGGGCATCAATCGGATGGCTTCCTGACAAAGGTCAATCGCCTCATCAGTTTGGCCCTGTTGGAGTTCGTATTCCCCCAGGTTGGCGTAAGCGATATAATTATTTTTCGTCACGGCCATGGCATGCCGGAACAGGGTTTCGGTGTTGCTCCAATAACCGACCTGCCGCCAGACAAGCCCCACGCACAGCACCATCACCGCGGCGGCCGCGCCCGACAGGACGATGGCCTGATGGCGCCATCCCCTTGTGAAAGCCCAGGCGCCCCAGCTCACCAGCATGAACAGGCCGATGGATGGGACATAAGTAAAACGATCCGCCATGGCTTGCAAACCGACCTGCGCCAGCCCGATCACCGGCACCAGCGTCCCGACAAACCACAGCCAACCCACCAACAACCACGGTTGTTGCCGCCGCAGGCTGAACACAAAACTGCTGATGCCCAGGAGCAGGAGGCCGGCGAAAATCACATTTGCCAGCGGCCAATGGAGTGGATGGGGATACAGGTAAATGACCGCCAGATTCACCGGGAAAAAGAGTTTGCCGAGATAGCTGGCATAAGAAACCAGCGCATTCTCCAGGCGGGCGGTCACCGGCAGGAGCACCATCGTCGCCATGGTGCCGGTGGCCTTCTGCACAATGAAGGTGACGACGCTCGCAGCGGCGGCCAGCAGGAAAAATGGGATTTTTTCCATCACCAGCAGCCACGCGCGGTGGTTTACCCAACGTTTTAACGGCCAGTAATCCAGCAGCAACAAGACGCAGGGCAACGTCACCAGCATCGGTTTGCTCATCAAGCCAAGGGCAAATAAAAACAGGGCCAGGAAATAAAATTTGGAGCCAGGAGAAAGGAGAAAGGAGAAAGTGCTGCGGTTTTCAAGGATTTCCTGCTCCTGGCTACCGGCTACCGGCTTCCGGGCATAACGGGTGTAAGCCAGCAGCGTGAGCAGGAAGAAAAACGTGCTCAATACGTCTTTGCGTTCCGCCACCCACGCGACGGATTCCACGTGCAGGGGATGCAATCCGAACAGTGCCGCCACGAGCCAGCTTCGCCAGTACGCGCCGGTCATCCGCCATAAAACCAGAAAGACCATGAACGTGTTGGCGATGTGAAACAGCAGATTGGTCAGGTGATGTCCCCATGGTTTCAAACCGTAGAGTTCACAATCCAACATATGGGACAGCCAGGTTACGGGATGCCAGTACGGCGCCGTCGGGGTGCAAAAGGCCCATTTGACATTTTCCCAGGTCAGGCCGCGCTGCACATGGAGGTTGCCGTTCACATAAACCTGATCGTCGTAATAGACGAAACCGCTGGTGAGCACGTGAAGATAAACGGCGAACACCAGCGACAGGAGCAGAAGCAGGGCGCAAATCTGGAATGGCTTCAACGGCTCCTTCCGCGGAGCAGATTCCGGCGGGGCGACGGAAGGCCGGCCGTTTTTTAACTCAAGCTTTTGGTGAAGCTTGAAACTTCCGTCACGGGCATTCTTCCTGCCGGCTTTGCGCTTGGCCATAGCGATTGGGGGAATGGAATACCCTTTGGAGCCGGCAAAAGCAGCACAATTATTCGGATTACTCCATGGTGGTTTGCCGGGTCGAAGTTCGCCGCGCTGATTCGGGTACGCGCCGGCCGCCTTCGCGTTCAGCTCCGGCGCGGCATTCTTCGTTCTCCGCGGCGTTGCGAACGAAGAATGGCGGGAGCGGCGGGGCTCGAACCCGCCACAAATCCAATAATGACGGGCCTTTCGCCGCTACACCCTCACAAATAGCCTCACAAAAACCGGTCTCACCCGGTCACGACCTGTCACGTGTAGTCGCTGCATGGTCTAAACTCCCCTCACCGTTCAAGGCGGCAATTCTCGCCATCGTCAATTCATCGGAGGGCCAGCCATGAACTTAAATCCGGCTACAGTGTTGAATCCCGTATTCAACGCGCTGGACGCCCTGATTCAGGATTACGGCGTTTATTGTTACCTCGTGTTCGTCTGGCTGTCCTTGGCGGTGATTGTCTGGATATTGAACGGCGGTCTGCGGTGCAAACGGCCACAAGGAAACTCCGTCACAATCATTCCCGGCATTATCTTTACGATGCGACCGCCGGTTCAACCACCACCACCAATCATCGGCACCGAAGTTGACCCGGCATGGAATTGCGACAACGAAACAATGGACGAACCATGATCACTTTTCATTCCCGGCAATCAGACTGTGCCCGGCGCGCTCGCAAAAACGAAAACGCCGGCACGTTCAATTTCGTCTCACAAATTGCATCACCAATTTGCACAGTCATGCACACGAAGCGTGTCAAAACCGATGCAACCATTTTCAAGTCACGGTGCAGTCGCACGGTTGTGTGCTACCGCTTTTATAGGGTAGAAGCCCTACCCCTTAGCTTCGTAAGGTTTTTTCGACTCGCCAATCGCTCGCCGATGATTCAGCGGAGTCCCGCAAGATGGACGCGCGACTGGCGCGCAACGTCCGGCAAGATAGCCGGTGAGATGTCTCGCGTCATATCCGCACAACTTCCCGGCAATGGCCGGACAGTGGCAACAGCAATGCCGCCGAACGTCCGTCAAGACAACTCGCAAGACAACTTGCCTTGCGCCGGACTTGGCCCCGCAATGTCCGCGCCGGAAACTTGCGAGACGGCTCGCAACTTGGCCCCGCAACAGCCGCACAACGGCCAAGGCAACATCTCGCAAGCAGCTCGTGGGAATTTCGCCGTCAGCTTTTAACCATGACATCCAAAAAATATGAACACACCAACCACACCAGCGCCCGATCTTGAATCGCTGCGCGCGGCGGTTCAGGAATTCCGGCCTAATCCGCATCGCGTGCCATTCAACAATCTCAAACCATTCCATGACTCCATCGCGGAACTGCGTAACAAAAATGCGTCCTATTTTATCATTGCGGAAATCCT